>ERZ778516.48-NODE-48-length-95203-cov-16.325714_pt1 | contig 95203 bp, 92 predicted proteins | sample MGYA00510342_ERZ778516 | MGnify/ENA primary metagenome ERZ778516 (study PRJEB29527, sample SAMN07138961) | mouse gut metagenome | material: feces | host: mouse | place: China:Nanjing | collected 2016-01-25 ...
GAAGTTTTAGGGGGGATAAACTTTTATTTATTTAACTCTTTATTGAGTTAACTATCTATCATTATTGAATCTCTTTGTTTTATTTATAGAGAGAGCGTAAGGACTTTATTTAAGTTATCAAGGCAAGAATCTCTAGTCTATTCTAATTTTTCTTTTTCTATAAGGGGGAGAGGCTTAAATGTGCAAGTATGGGCTAGTGCTAAAGCACAAGTGTGGGGTTGCTCCTTTTTAGTAGGAGGAAAATCTTTCAAGGATTAGGGGCGAGTAAATCTTTTTTTGCTAAAGAACATTCATTGTTTATTTTTATATCTATTATATCAGCGAGAAAATGAGTTCTACATTTTAAGCCTTAAGCCAAGTTTTAAAAGTATTAATATATAATCCGCGTTTCTTTTTATCATTTCATAATGCAAGGCTCGATAGCTCAGTCGGTAGAGCAGGAGACTGAAAATCTCCGTGTCGGTGGTTCGATTCCGCCTCGAGCCACCACGATTGCCCTCCTTTACTTTCATTTTCTCTTAAAGCGACGCAAGTAGGACTATTTGAAGCCTTTATCTTTTTATTTGGCTATTCTCATTTCTGTTTGTTTTCTCTTTGTTTGAAAACACTTAAGAGAACTATATATACTTACTTAGAAATTCGATAAAAGGCAAGTAATGGGTCGTATAGCTAGAAAATTTTTGACAACAATATAAAGAAATATCGTGTAGTTAGAAGCAATCCTAGTATTCTCATTTTATTTGTATATTCAAATGGGGTACAAGGATAAAAGCCTGGTGCTTAAGACTTAAAGCCGCTATTTGTCTCTTTCTCCCTGCTCTGATTTACTAAATCCACACTCATTTTGTCTATCATTGCATACCACAGAAAAAATATATAAACAAACTGCTATAAGGACAATAATGAAATATAAACATTTAGGCTTTCTCTATGGCTTACTTATTTTGGGCGTTATCAGTGCGTGTGCTATGGCTATCTCTGCCATACTCACACCCTTTCTTTCTCCACTTATTGTGGGAATCTTGCTCGGGGCAGCCCTCTCACCACTTTATCCGCGCCTTGAAAAAGCCTATGATATACAAAGTGGCATTACCTTTGGGGCTAAAAAGCTCCTTAGGGCTGGGATTGTCTGCTATGGCTCATATATCACACTCGGGGAAATCGCTACACTTGGGCTAAATGGATTGCTTGTCTCTCTCATCGTAGTGAGTGTGGTCTTTGTATGTGCTATTGTCATAGGCAGAATGCTTAAACTTGATAATGAAATCGCTATGCTCGTGGGGATTGGGAGTGCAGTGTGTGGAGCAGCAGCAATCCTTGCCTTAGAATCCACGTTAAAAACGCACCCGAGCAAAAGCTCTGTGGCATTGGGATTCATTGTGATTTTTGGGCTTTGTGGTATGATAGTCCTGCCTGTAGTGTATTATAGTGGATTATTACCGCTCAATGACTACCAATGGGGCATTTTCATCGGCGCTAGTCTGCACGAAGTCGCTAATGTCGTAGGGGCTGCTGCCATATCACCTGAATCTCAAAATGTCGCCCTTATCGTCAAAATGACACGTGTCGTGCTGCTCGTGCCACTTTTGCTGATTATCTCATATATAATGTTTAAACTCGCCCAAGAGCGTATAGCCCACGAAGATTCTCAGGCAAAAGCGCAAAATGCCCTCTACATTCCTTACTTTGCTTTAGGTTTTCTAGCCGTAATAGTGTGTAATTCCGTGATTGACTTTCCCGCAATAGTGATAGAATCTACACAATTTGCCTCAAAATTGCTTCTCGTCTTTGCGATGGTGGCTTTAGGGCTGCAGATTGATTGGCAGAAATTCATCTCCTTTGGAGCAAAAACATTTGCCCTTGCATTAACTTTGTTTATTATACTTCTGTGTGGCACTTATGCCTTAGTGTATGTATTATTTTAAGGAGTAAAGATGATAGCTAGTTTGGATGCGGCGTCCTTTAATGAAAGCATTAAGCAGGGCTATGTAGTAGTGGATTTTAGCGCTTCTTGGTGTCCGGATTGCAGGTTTATTGACCCTATGCTTGAAACATTAGATAAAGAATTAAGTGAAAAAGTCAAGTTTTTTAAAGTAAGCTTTGATAAAGAAACGCAGCTTAAAGATACTCTCAATATTCGCAAGATTCCTACACTTATTTTTTATAAAGATGGCAAGGAAGTGGGAGAGCGCTTAATTGAGCCACGCTCTATAGAGGCTATTAGAGACGCGATAAATACTCTCACAACTGCCCCTTAAAGCTTACTCTGCCAAGTAGTTTGCATTTAAGCCATAGCTGGAGTATAGAACTCACAGCCCACGCTAAATAGCAAGGAAATGCGTAAAAATGCCTACCTCTTTGAATGGCCTTATGGATTTTTACTCGCTTTTTGCACGCTCATTTGTGGAATCCCCTGATGAAGATAGTCTGTCAAAGGCGTTTTGATAAAGCCCGGACAAATGGTTGTGATAAGCACATCTTGCTGCTTCAGACTTAAGGATTCTCCTAAGCTTTTCACAAAGCTTTTTGACGCACTATAACTTGGCACATTGGGCAGGGCAATTAAGGCAGCAATGGAGCTTATCGGCACGAGATTTGCCTCTTGTATTCTCTCAATCTCTCTTGTTTTGAAAATATTGCAGTGCATAAAATGCTCCATACATAACACCCTTAGTATTTGTGCTACATATTTCAAAATATCTCTCTACACACTCTTTCTCGCCCATTGCAATACCCGCATTAAGAATTATCACATCAATACATATATGAAATATCTCCTCATACCACCTTTTATATGCTGCCTCATCGCCCACATCAAAGCACTCAATCTGCATTTGCAAATGTGGATTTAACGCTATAAGTTCGGCTTTGCTTTCACTTAGGGCTTGTGTATTGCACCCTACAATAAATCAATGCGTCGCTTCCTTAGCATATCATAGGACTAAAGCCTTGCTTATGCCACACTAACCCCTATGATTCCCACTACAAAAGTATCCATTACACCTTCCTTAAAATATTCACCCTATCACAAATGTGTTAATGCAAATTACATAAACATTTGTAGCAATATGCTACAATTTTGGGCTAGTTTTGCCACAATATTTTACCCAGCAGAGAGGATAATATGATAAATATTGCTATCAATGGCTTTGGACGCATTGGACGGAGCATCGTGCGCTCATCACTGCCATATAAGGAGCAAATCCGTATTGTCGCCATAAATGATATATATGATTGGGAGATTCTTAGCTATCTTTTAGAGCACGATAGCACTCATCGCACTTTGCCCTTTGGGACAACCTATCAAAACCACACGCTTAGTTTCACTCAAAGTAATCTGCCGCCCATTGCAACGCTCAATCACAAAGATTCTAAAGCATTAGACTTCGCAGTCTTTGGGGCGGATATAGTCATAGAATCTAGCGGACAATTTTTAGATACTCCCTCTATCGCACATCATTGTCAAAAAGGCATAAAAAATGTCATACTCTGCGCTTCTCCCACAGATAATATGCCTATTTTTGCGTGTGGCGTGAATGATGATACATATAATGGCGAGGCTATATTTTCTAACGCCTCCTGCACGGCAAATGCCCTAGCCCCACTCTGCAAGGTAATTGATGAATCTTTTGGCATTGAGACAATGAGTTTTTGTATCATACATAGCTATACTAACGAGCAATCTCTCCTTGATAGCGTCTATCCAAATGACAAAAGACGCTCCCGCGCCGCCGCACAAAATATTATCCCTACAAGCACAGGAGCTACGCATACCCTTACCCGCCTCCTCCCCACACTGCAGGGCAAAGTAGGCGGACATAGTGTGCGTGTGCCTGTATCAAATGTCTTGCTACTTGATATTACCTTTATGCTCTCTGCCCCCGCTCACGCAAAAGCCCTTAATGAATCTATTATCAACGCAAGTCAAAGCACAATGAAAGGTATTATCGGCATAGATACCAAGCAGGGCGTGAGTAGCGACTTTATCGATAATCCTCATAGCGTGGTATTCGCGCCGGATTTAACCTACGCGGTAAGTGAGAATATGTTGCGCGTAATGGCGTGGTGCGATAATGAATGGGGCTATGCCAATCGTGTGCTAGATATGGTACGAAAGTGCGCGAATGTATGATGAGATTCTAAATCGTCTTAGCCCCACCAATCAAGCCCGTTTAAAAAAGCTCAAAATTACCTCTTTATTGCAGTTTGTCATCACCCACACGCCCAAATCCTACACAAATACTACCCTCTCTCAAGACCTTGCTATCAATCGCAACTGTGTTTTTAAAGTGCATACTCAAGATATACAAACCTTAGGTTTTGGCAACCAAGCCCGTTTGAAAATCTACGCTACGATGAGTGATTTTAACCAAGAGCCGCTTTTTATGAATATCTTTCACGCCAAAGCCTTTCATAAGCAACTATTTGCGCCCGATAAGGATATATATGTAATGGGTAAGCTTGAATTATTTAATCACCACTACCACATCACACAGCCTAAAGTGATTACAGAGATTAATACTATTCGCTGCCATTTCAAAACCACCGCACTTAATACTAAGTCTATGCAGGAGCTATGCAAGGCGTTTGTGAGTGTTGAGAATCTCCTTTTATGCGGGATTCCCAATCATATTGCACAAAAAATATATGAGATTTTTACGCCCAATGCGGCATTTTGCGTAGCTTTTAGTGAGAAAAATGCGCTTCCTCCTGCGTATTTACACGCACTAAAATTTGTTGAAATCTATCATCACCTTGCCCTTTTTTCTAAAAAAAGGCGGTATTTTTCCGCAAGATTCAAATGTGAGAATGATATAAACGCATTTATCCATTCACTACCCTTTAGTCTTACACAAGGACAGAATCAGGCTATCGCGGATATAAAGGCGGATTTTTGCAAAGATGTGGCAGCAAAAAGGCTCATTATGGGTGATGTGGGCTGTGGCAAAACGATGGTGATTCTCTGCGCGGTGATGATGTGCTATCCACATACAAGCATTCTTATGGCACCTACGACTATTCTTGCTGAGCAGCTTTATGAGGAAGCAAGGCGGTTTCTCCCGCCATTTGTACGCCTCCACCTTATCACGGCTAAACACAAAGTCCCCACCCAAGAAGCCATACAATCACATTTCATTATCGGCACACAAGCCCTGCTCCATCGTGAGCTTGAATTAGAAAATCTCGCGCTTGTGATGAGTGATGAGCAGCATCGCTTTGGCACAAACCAACGATATATCCTAGAAAAAATCGGGCAAAGCAAAGATGATGATATGCAAAGCCTTTTTAGAGAATCTACCCCGTCTGAAAACAACACAAAGCCCCACGTGCTACAATTTTCCGCTACGCCAATCCCACGCACTCTAGCGATGATTAATGCAAGTCTTATTGATATGAGTGTTATTAAGGATTTGCCTTTTAAAAAGGACATTAGCACGATGATTATTGACAAGGCACATTTTAAGGAGATGTTTATGCATTTACAAAGCGAAGTGGCAAAAGGAAATCAAGCCATTATCGTTTATCCTTTAGTGGAGGAGAGTGAGAGCTTGGATTATCTCTCATTGAATGAGGGCTTGGGCTTTTGGCAAAAACATTTTACAAATGTCTATCACACCTTTGGTAAAGATAAAAGTAAAACGCAAGTTATTAACGATTTTGCCCGTGATGGGACGCTGCTCCTTGCCACAACGTTGATTGAAGTAGGCATATCCTTGCCAAAAGTTTCTACTATTATAATCGTTGCACCCGAACGATTAGGACTAGCCACCCTACATCAATTGCGTGGGAGAGTAAGCCGCAATGGACTAAAGGGCTACTGCTATCTTTATACACACCAACCTACAAACGAGCGGCTAAACGCCTTTTGTCGCACACTAAGCGGATTTGACATTGCCGAGCTTGATTTAAAATACCGCCGTAGCGGGGATTTACTAAGTGGAGAGCGGCAAAGCGGCGATGAGTTTATGTATATTGACATCAGTGAAGATGAGACAATCATTATTGAAGTTAAAGCTCTTTTAAAGCAGCAACAACAAACCCATTAAACTCATTGGTTTTGTAAAGATTTGCTAGCAGATCTTTACAAAACCAATGCTATTCTTAAGCGCATTTAAATAAGATTCTATACATTTAATGAATAGCGGTGGTAATGCTTTCCATTTTGCTTTCTCTTATATTTGATATACTCTATATACTCTTTGCATCTATTGATAATCCCACACAAAAGCAGCAGGATATATTTCTTTCTGTATGTGAGCAGATTGCTTATCGTGAGGCAGAGCTTATTGCTAATGATTTGCTTACATCTAAAGAGCCTAGCTCATCTCATTTGCAAAGGGCTATTACAGATGTGCTAGATAAACAGACAACCTACAATCCACGATATATAAAAGACTTATGAGCGATATGCTTATGGCAATTTTACAAGCTTAGATAACCTCTTTGATAAATGCTCTATGCAAGGATATAGCGCATTCTTAAATACATACACAGATACACACAAAAGCCGCCTAGAAAGCTACCTAAACGATAGCCTCGCAACATCGCCACAGACAATACACCTTAAGATTTATCAGCTTACTTTGCCAAAAAAGTGCTTAGTCCTTTGTGAAGTCTTAACCATAGCATAGAATCCAAAGCTTATAAAGCATATCATCGCTAAGCCTAAGCCCACACTAAGACTTGGCAAAGACATTAGCTGATATTTGAGCAGCCCAAATATCATAAAGGCAAAAAGCGCATAGCTTATCATACGCAAAAAGGACAAGCTCATTTGCGCCCCTACGATAAAGCGCGTAGAAAATGTTACTTTATCCTGTGCTTTGGAGTTTTGCTCGGCGTTGCTTGTAGAATCTTTAGCTTCTTGGGTAGATTCTATAATATTGCTTTGTGCCTCTTGTGTGGCTTTTTCAGCCCTCACGCGTTTAAGTAACGCACCAAAAGAGCTACCCACCACAAGATTAAACCCCACAAACCCTACTTCAAAACTTGCTAGAGATTCCACGCCTTGCATAAAAGCTACAACCCCACCTACAAGCGCTAATCCCGTTACAATGGCTATACCGATAGAGTATATTTTAGTAATATCTGCCATTTGAGATATCTTCATCATCATCTTTACTATCAGGCTTGTAGCTATAACGGGGGTTTTGCGCTAATTCCTGGGCTTCTTTTTGCGCTCTTTTATATGCCCGATAGAGATTTAAGATCGCCGCACCCACGCCCCACACTACGCCTAGCCAAAATGTCCATTTATAGCCACTTAATCGCTCTAAAAGTATGCCTATACCCATCCCTAGCAAAACTGCCACCACGATAGAAATCCCCACGCTTAGTTCATTTGCTCCGCTCACCACCGCACTTAGCCTTGGTTTTTGCTCTGCCTTGTTTGCAACATCTTGCTTTGTATCATTTATATCCTGCTGATTTGCTTGTAGATTCTCTTTAGGATTCATCGTTTGCCTCATCTCATTCATATACGATTTCAGTAAATGCTTCTTGTGCCTTTGCAATGACTAAGTCTATCATTTCCTCATTCATCGCGCTGCAGATAAAGCCGCTCTCAAACTGCGAACACGCAAAATACACGCCCTTATCTAGCATTTTTTGATGAAATCTAGCAAACATCGCCGTATCGCTCCTTTTAGCATCATCAAAGTTTTTCACCGCCCTATCATTAAAGAAAAACCCAAACATACTACCCCGATAATCCACCTGCAAGGGAATATTATGTGTCGCAGCAGCATTCTTTAAACCATTGGTAAGCCTTTGTGCGAGGTTTTGAAGCGATTCATATAAATTCGGATTGTCTTTAATTTTACGCAGTGTCGCTATCCCCGCGCTCACCGCGATAGGATTGCCGCTTAAAGTCCCGGCTTGATACACCCCACCCACAGGAGAGAGCATATCCATAATATCCGCCCTCCCGCCAAAAGCCGCTAGAGGCATACCTCCGCCAATAACCTTGCCATAAGTTACTAAATCTGCCTCGATATTATAGAATCCTATCGCGCCATTTACCCCTGCTCGAAAGCCACTCATCACCTCATCGATGATTAAAAGCGCATTGTGTTTGTCGCATAATGCCCGCAACTCCTCCATAAATACCTCATCAGCAGGAACAAACCCCATATTCCCAGCCAACCCCTCGATAATCACACACGCGACATTTTGCGATGTCTCAAAGCACGCCCGGACAGATTGTATATCATTGTATCGCGCCACTAAAGTGTGCTTTGATATATCTTGTATCACGCCCGGGGAGCTTGGATTCCCAAACGTAGCACAGCCGCTTCCCGCACTCACCAGCAGACTATCGCTATGCCCGTGGTAGCAGCCCTCAAACTTGATAATATCATCTTTTTGCGTATATGCCCTTGCTAGACGCAACGCGCTCATTGTCGCCTCTGTGCCAGAATTGACAAGGCGCATTTTCTCTATACTTTGCGTCATACTGATAATTTGCTTTACTAGGGTTGTTTCTTTTTGCGTAGGCGCACCAAAGCTTAACCCATCTTTAATCGCCAACATCAGCGCAGATTCTACAAACTCATCAGCGTGCCCAAATATCAACGGTCCCCAGCTTTGCACGAAGTCAATATAGGCATTATCATCTTCATCATAGATATACGCACCCTTACCCCTAGCAATAAATCGCGGTGTGCCGCCCACCGAGCCAAACGCCCTCACAGGGGAATTAACCCCACCGGGAATCACCTGCTTTGCCTCATTGAAGTCATTAATACTATGCAAGATATTCATCGCGCAATCCTTAAAGGAGATAAGAAATTATGCATTATAGCAAATCCGCAGATTCTTTTTGCCTTTTTGGATAAAACAAGTTACGAAAAAATATCTTAATTTGCCCTTTTAACGCAAAAAATTAGCAATTTAAAGGGGAAAGCCTTATTTTTGCTTACAAACTGATAGCAAAACCCCATTTTTTATTTTCTGCAATTAAGTAAAATCTATCAAAAACACACTATAATCATATTTTTGATTTTTATATAAAGGTGAGTAGTGATTGTTCGCGTTCCTGCTACAAGTGCTAATCTTGGACCGGGTTTTGATACACTAGGTTTAGCACTGAATCTCCACAATACTTTTAGCATTGTCCCATCGCGATTAAGCAGTATCCATATCTCCGGTGAGGGGAGGGAGCGCCCAAAGCTGCGGGTGGATAATGTGTTTATAAAGATTTTTAATGAGATTTTGACCTTACATAACTATCCTATCCGCCCTTTTAAGCTTAGCTTTAATAATGCCATTCCTATATCGCGAGGGCTTGGCTCAAGCTCTGCAGTGATTATTGGTGCGATTGTGAGCGCGTATCATATTATGCAAAAGCCCATCAATAAGCCCGAAATATTGCAACTTGCACTCAAATATGAAAATCACCCTGATAATATTACTCCTGCGCTTTATGGGGGATTTAACATCGCTATGCTAGATAGCCAGTCTCCCAAAAGAGCAGCGTATAAATCACGTGTTATAACCTTGCAATCGCCTTTACCAACGGATATTAAGGCAGTAGTAGTGATTCCAAATACAGCTATTTCAACCAAACTCTCCCGTCGCACCCTGCCTAAAAAATATAGCACTAAAGATGCAGTATTTAACCTCTCTCACGCCTGTATGCTAAGTGCGGCATTTATCACGCATAAATGGGAACTATTACGAGAAGCGAGCAAGGATAGATTCCACGAGGAGGTGCGTATGAAAAATATGCCCATACTTTTTAATCTCCAAAAGACAGCTTTGCAAAATGGCGCACTCCTAAGCACACTATCCGGGAGTGGTTCATCGTTTTTAAATATTTGCTATGCTGATGATAGTGCAGCGTTAACGGCAACTTTACAAGAGCAGTTCCCTAAATTCCGTGTGCTTACATTAGCATTTGACAATATAGGCGCAACGCTAGTAGAATCATAGAATCTTTAGGTATAATGCTATGAAACAACCCAAGCAAACACGTATGTGTATCAAATGTCGCAAAAGATTTCATCAAAAGGAGCTTCTAAGACTGCAGAGTGATGGTTACTCCCTATGTCAGTTTAGCGGGAGAGGGCGAAGTTTTTATGTGTGTGAGGAATGCTTAACGCAGCCCAAAACACTCCAAATAATTCTTAAAATTAACAAACTCAAACCAAAACAAGAGCATATTGTGCGTTTAAAGGAGATACAGAATCTATGGGAACTAAGATAAGGTTAGCAGACATAGGAAAAGAATTTGGCAAAAATGCAAGCTATGCTTTCGAGCAAGCTAAAGCCATAGGGCTAAATGTAAAGTCCACATCAAGCTCGATTACAGAAGAAGAAGCAAGTATACTTTATGAATATCTTACCACAGGTGTAAATCCAAACATACAAGCCACACAAGATACGGCAGATTTAAAGCTTGAGGGTAAAAAATCTAAGAAAGCTTCCACAGAAAGCAAAGCTAAAAAAGAAACCAAAAAAGCGAAGGCGGAAAATTCAAAAGAAGAAACAAGCCAAGAAGCGCCTGAAAATACAGAGCAAGAAGCCATTACAGAAGATGTGAAGCAAATTGCACCTATTGAACCCAAAAAAGGATTGCGCATTGTAAGGAAAAACAAAGAGCAAGAGCCTAAAATTACAGAATCTAAAAAAGAAGAAAGCAAGAAGCAAACTCTAAGCTACAAAGAACTTCTAGCAGAAAGTGCTAATGAATCGCCAAAAAAACCCAAAAGAGACAAGCCCAAATCTAAAGTCGCACACAAACATACTGACCAAAAAATGCACATACTTGATGATAGAGAAATTGCCTTTGATTATGATGATGAGCAAGATGAAATTATGCTTTTTGACTTGAATGAAACACAAGTGCGCGATGAGGAGGAAGAAAATCAAATCCGCCAAGCCATCACCGAGCGGGTGCATATCCATCGTAAGAATCCGTGGATGAATGAAGGAAGCATTAAACGTGGGGGCAGAAGACGCAAGCCTATCAAAGTGCCAAAAAATGAGGATAAAATCAAAGGTCCCATTTCTATCCCTGAAGAAATCCGCGTGTATGAGTTCGCTGAGCTGATTAAAGCAGAACTCAAAGATGTAATTAAAGTGCTTTTCAATCTCGGTGTAATGGCAACAAAAAATGACTTTTTAGACAGGGACGCTATTGAAATTCTTGCCGATGAGTTTGAACTTGAAATATCCATACAGGATACACAAACAAGCGAGATTTTAGAATCGAGTCTCCTTGAGGATTTGCCCCAATTTGAGCGTCCGCCGGTGGTTACGATTATGGGGCATGTCGATCACGGGAAAACCTCTTTGCTTGATTATATCCGCAACTCACGTGTAGCAAGTGGTGAAGCTGGGGGCATTACCCAACATATCGGAGCGTATATGGTGGAAAAAAATGGCAAAAAGATTAGTTTTATCGATACACCCGGACACGAAGCCTTTACGCAAATGCGTAGCCGTGGGGCACAGGTAACGGATATTGCCATTATTGTGATTGCCGCAGATGATGGTGTGAAACAGCAAACTATTGAGGCGTTAAACCACGCTAAAGCCGCAAATGTGCAAATTATCATCGCCATGAATAAAATGGATAAAGAAAATGCCAATCCCGATAAGCTTAAGGCAGAGTGTGCGGAGCTTGGATTTACTCCCATTGATTGGGGCGGGGAACATGAGTTTATCCCTATTTCTGCAAAAAATGGCGATGGAGTAGAACATCTGCTTGAGACAATCCTTGTCCAAGCCGAAGTGTTAGAGCTAAAGGCAGCACAGCAGGGCAATGCTAGAGCGATTGTGCTTGAGGCGAGTTTAGAAAAGGGGCGCGGACCTGTGGCTACAATTATTATGCAGCAAGGTGTGCTCAAGCTAGGAGATTCTGTCGTAGCGGATACAGCGTTTGGACGTGTGAGGGCATTGCTTGATGATAGGGGTAAAAGTATTAATGAGCTATATCCTTCGGGTGTGGCGGTTGTTACCGGATTGTCCTTAGTGCCACAAGCTGGGGCGGTGCTACTTAGCGTAGAAAGCGATAGTATCGCTAGGGAACACGCTCAAAAACGAGCCCTTTACTTGCGTCAAAAAGAATTGAGTAAAAGCACAAAAGTTACGTTTGATGAGCTTGGCGAAATGGTCGCACAAGGCAATCTAAAGACACTACCCCTTATTATCAAAGCCGATACACAAGGCAGTTTAGAGGCGATTAAGGCAAGCGTAGAGAAGTTAAGCAATGATGAAGTGCGAGTAAATGTTATTGGTTTTGGCGTGGGCGGCATAAGTGAAAGCGATATTGATTTGTGTGCTACAAGTGATAATAGTGTGATTTTGGGATTCAATGTCCGCCCAACTGGCAATGTCAAAGCAAGGGCAAAAGAGCTTGACGTGGAGATTAAAACCTATTCTATCATTTATAATTTGCTTGATGATATTAAAGCATTGCTCGGGGGGCTTATGTCACCTGTGATTGAGGAGGAAAACACTGGACAGGCTGAAGTGCGTGAGACATTTAATATTCCTAAAGTAGGTACAATTGCCGGGTGTATGGTGATTGATGGAAGTATTCAAAGAGGCATTAAGGTGCGGCTCATACGTGAAGGCGTAGTGGTGCATACGGGGGCTATCGCTTCGCTCAAACGTTTTAAAGATGATGCGAAAGAGGTTTCAAAAGGCTACGAATGCGGCATTATGTTAGAAAATTATAATGATATTAAAGTAGGTGATGTGTTTGAAACATTCACAGAGGTGCAAAAAGCACAAAAATTGTAGATTCTAAAACAACACATTATGGCTTGCTACCCGCCGGTATAGTAGAATGCACGTGTGGAATGCCGCTCCTTTGACATTTCGCTCTCCCATTGATTTTTTTCGGGCTTGTTTTTTATCGCAAGGCGCAGAAGTTCACGCATTTGGGCTTTATCCCCTTTGAGTATGGCATCTTTAAGTGAGATACTTTCTTGGTAATACAAACACGGGCAAATCACGCCATCACTTGTCAAGCGGATACGATTACAAGTAGAGCAAAAATCATCTTCGTGCGGCGAGATAATCCCAAAGATAAAAGGTTTTTCCTGATGGGGGGCAAAAGATTTTGCAGTAATGCTATAAAGCTTTGCCGGACCAAAGCAATCGCTTTTCTCCACCTGTGTGAGATAGTGAGCATTGATAATCTGCAGAATCTCCGCATTTCTTAAGCCCTTTAAACCATCTTTGGCGTGGATATTCTCCATAAATTCAATAAATCGTATGCCAAAGCCGTGTGTGTAGGCAAAATGCAGCATATCGATAATCTCATCATCATTAATGCCTTTCAGCGGCACCATATTGAGCTTGATACCCAAACCGCATTCCTTAGCCGCAAAAATACCTTTAAAAATCTGCTCTAATCCATCGCGTTGAGAAATAACTTTTATCCGCTCTGCTTTGAGAGAATCTAGTGAAATATTAATGCGTGAAAGCCCCGCATTTTTAAGGCTTTGAGCATATTTTGCGAGAAAAAAGGCATTGCTTGTAAGGGTAATTTCAATATGCGGCGCATAGGCATAAATATGTGCTAAAAAATCGCATAAATCCTTCCTTAGCAGCGGCTCACCACCGGTAATGCGGATTTTTTTAATACCATTATCAATGGCGATTTTGATAAATTCTAGCATTTTATCAAGTGGCAATTCATCGCACATCACCTTATCAAAGGGCGTATCGGGCATACAATACTGACAGCGGAAATTACATTCTTTAGTAACTGATATACGCATATAATCGATTTTTCTATTAAATGAATCTATAAGCATTTATTATTTCCATAGTGATTATGAGATAAAAGCACAATTATACAAAATAAGTTACAATAGGTGTGCGAAAATGCGAATCATATATGAGAAAAAAGGAATTATAAATGACTTATGAGCATTTTGCAAATAAACTTAATAACCGCATTTTTGGTAAAGACTTACATTATGAAATTTTACTCACAGTCTTAAATAATCCAAAACGATACACCGGTATTTTTAGAATCACAAATGCAAAGACAAAACTTATACAAAATACAACACAAAGTTGCGAAATTAAATTTGGAGATTTTATAGAAGAAATCTTAACTGAATATATTGCAATGATGGGTTATGAGGATCTAAATAAGAATATAGGAATAGATGAGGACAATAATCATTTAAATGCCGACCAAGCATTCAAAAAAGATGACAATATTTATCTAATAGAACAAAAAATTAGAGATGACCACGATAGCACGAAAAAAAGAGAGCAGTATAGCAATTTAATTAAAAAAATCAAATGTCTAAAGCAAAATTTTCCACAACAGAAAATAAAAGCTTGTATGTGGTTTAGTGATGAAAGTCTTAAAAAGAGTAAAAAATTTTATAACGAACAAATTGACAACAACACTGATGATATGGTGGAGCTATATATTTTTTATGGCAGAGAGCCTTTTAAAATATTTTTTGAAAGAACTGATATTTGGGATGAAATTGTTCGTTATCTTAAAAAGCATAAGCAGGAAAGAAGTAAGGAGATACTAAACGTTCCTGATTTTGATACAAGCAGTGAAATAAAAACAGCACTTTTGCAAATCAAACACAATAATCTAACTTTGATTAAAAACTTGCTTTCTTCTCGCACTGATTAATTACGTGAAGAACTTTTCCCTACAAACCTCAACCTAAAAGGACTTTAATGAAAACTACTTTAGCACTCAATACAATCACACAGGGCGATTGCCTTGAGATTTTACCCCAAATTGCAGATTCTAGCATAGATGTAATATTTGCCGACCCACCCTATTTTATGCGCACGGAAGGAGTCTTAAATCGTCCAGAGGGAAGTGCATTCAGCGGCTGTGATGATGCTTGGGATAAGTTTAGCGATAATGAAGCCTACAAAGCATTTAGCTACATTTGGCTCAAAGAGGCAAAGCGGATTTTAAAGCCTAATGGCAGCATTTGGGTGATAGGTTCACATCAGTGTATTTACACGATTGGGGCGATTATGCAGGATTTGGGCTTTTGGTTTATCAATGATGTAATTTGGCACAAAAGCAATCCCACGCCCAATTTTCTAGGCACGAGACTCAATAACTCCCACGAGAGCCTCATTTGGGCGGCAAAGGATAAAAAAAGCAAATACACATTTCATTATAAAACAGCTAAAGAGCTAAACAATGAGATTGTAGGCTTTGAAAAGGGACAGAGAAAGCAACTAGGAAGCGTGTGGAGGCTGCCTGTGTGTACGGGAAATGAGCGACTTAAAGATATGAATGGAGAAAAGCTACACAACACGCAAAAGCCCGAAGCGCTCTTATATAGAATCATCGCCATAAACTCTAGTCTAGGCGATGTGGTGTGCGACCCATTTGGGGGGACATGCACTACTGCGGCGGTGGCAAAAAGGCTAGGGCGAAATTTTATTACCATTGAGAAAAATGCTGATTATATACAATATGCTAAAAAGCGGCTAGATTCTATCATATTTGAGGAGAGCGATATAGCAAAGGCAAGTTTTGATAAAAAGCCCTTGAAAGTAAGCTTAGAGACACTTATAGAAGCTGGATTTTTAGAATCTAATGAAAAGCTGTATTTGAAAAATACGCCCTTTTGTGCGCAACTGCAAAGCGATGGAAAGGCTATCTTTGAAGGGCAAAGTTATGATATTCACACACTTGCGGCAAAATTAAAGCAAGCAAAAGTAAAAAGGCTCAATGGCTTTATGTATTGGGAAGTGCAGCGTAAGAATAGAATCTCACTCTATGACATAAGGGAGCAATACCGCACAAAAATCAAAAAGACATATTAATATTTGGTATTCACATTTCTCACTACACAAGAACTAAAACCAAACTAAGCAGCGATAGGCATTCCCACAAGCACAACAGCACGGCAATATAGAATCTTTTGCAAGAGGGCGGCTAAATATTTTTGCGCAAAGCATAAATCTCTTTCATCGCATATTGATAAAGTGGTGCTTTTGGTTCTATATGATTTGATGTAAAGGGAAAACATATTTGTAAGCAACTTTAGCCCTATATCTACCCACATTTTAAAACATATCATGCTTATTTCACTTGCGTGTCTAAGATTCTACAATGTTTTTAAGAATGCCTCAAGGGCTTCAAGCTCCTCATTGGTAAGATGAAGTTTTTGCAGAAGCGAATCTGTGCCGGGAAAGGGTAACTCTCTTGCCGCTTTTGTGTTCTCTTGCCCTGGTTTAGGAGGGCTTGGGTGAAACATTCCTGCATTGTAAGCATTTAGCACACCTGATAAATGCGGAAAAAGCCCATTGTGCATATAGGGCGCGGTTTTTGAGATATGGCGCAAGGAAGGGGTTTTAAACCTACCTATATCATCAGGATTACCCGTTACTTCATATCTGCCTAAATCCTCATATTTACGCCCAATAAAATGCAATCCTAAATTATGATATTTCCCATCACTTAGAGCCACGCCGCTATAGCAATTCATACATCGCCCTTTTGTGCGGAAAAGGTGCAATCCCCACACTTCTTTGTCCGTGAGGGCGTCCTTTTTACCTTTTAAGAATCTATCAAATCGCGTAGGGTTAGGCACAAGGGAACGTTCATAAGTGGCTATGGCTTGCGCCATAAGCTCGGGAGTGATTTTAACACTGCCAAAGGCTTCTTTGAATTTCTCTTTATAGGCGGGAATTTTAGCGATTTTTTTCGCTGCAGATTGTGGCGTGTAAGCCATTTCCTTAGGGTCAGCTATGGGGAAAAGGGCTTGGGATTCTAGACTTTCTGCTCTGCCATCCCAAAATTGCTCCGTGCTAAAGGCAGACATTACTACGCTTGGGGCATTACGATGTCCTAATTGACGATTATGCCCATAGCTTACCCTCCTCCCATCACCAAAGCCAAATTCTCTATCGTGGCAAGAGGCGCAAGCGATTTGATTAGAAAACGAAAGCTTAGGCTCATCAAAAAGCATTTTGCCTAGCTCTACTTTTGCTTTAGAATAGGGATTAGAATCTGGATAGGGTGGAGATTCTGGCAAGGGGGCAAGCTCTTGCCATTCTACGCCCTTATCAATATGAGGCTTTTGCCATTGTGATGGGGGCAGGAGATACATCTCCCGCAAGGCATTCATATTTTTAGGCACAGCATGGGAGTATACCGCACATAGAATGAAAAGATAGATGTAACCTTTCACAATGATTTTCCTTAGTTTTTGTTCAACACCCTACTCTAAAAGAGTTTTGCCTGTATTATTTTGCTCTATATCACCATATGTTTGCAAAAAAAGATGAAGTTGCTTATATTCATCTTTAGTAAAAAATCTCTTTTTCCCACAAGGCAGGGCGTTTAAATGCACAAAGCCATAACTTATGCGTCTTAAATCCAAAACTTTCAGTCCAAATGCGCCAAAAAACCGTCTTAACTCACGATTTTTTCCCTCTGTAATGCTTACCTTGAGTTTGCTGTATTTTTTATCATTTTTAAGTATTTGGTATGAGGCAAAGGAGGCAAAATTCATACTCACAATATCGCTCTTACTATGCCCTCCTGCACGTGCGTCTTCACATTCTAAGCCCTCTTCCATTGCCTTAATGATAGATTCTGTAATAGCCCCATTAAGTTTAAGTATGTAGCCACGTTCTAAAGATGATTCCATAAGTGCTTTTGCCACAGGAGTGCTATCTGTAAGAATGAGTAGTCCCTCACTTACAAAATCTAGCCGCCCCACATAAATAAAATGCCTGAACTTCTCTCCCAAACTCTCATATATGACGCGCCTATTGCGATTATCACTCTTGCTTACTAGCTCACCCTTAGGCTTATGATAGACAATGCAGGTAAAATGCTCCTTTGGCATAAGCTTTTTACCATCGATAAACACGCTCTCCCCCGCTTTTAGTACAGAGTGTAATGTCGCCTTCACTCTCCCTACTCTCACACGTCCCTCACTGATGAGTCTATCGGCTTCTCTGCGCGAATAACTGCTATGATGTGCGATATATTGATTAAGACGCATTATTTTAAGCCAGAAAATACATTCCCTGCACTGCTTACGCTTCCTCTAGTTTTCATCAGTGAATAGTTATGGCAGCCAGATTCAATGCCATAATCACAAGCTAACCCAAATAGCTCTATTGCCTTGCGTTTATCCTGCCTTACGCCAAATCCTCCATCATAAAGCACCCCTAGATTGTTACAGCTTTGCAAATGTCCGCTATCACACGCGATAGTAAAGTATTTTGCCGCATTATAGTAGCTTTTCTCCGCACCGCTTGAGCCTGTGGCATACATCCAACCTAGATTCCCACAACCTACAATATCACCTTGCTTGCAGGCAACATAATTCATCTCAACATAACTCATCGAATCTTTCGTCATACCATAAATGTTATAGGTATTGCTCATCAAGCCTAAATTATAACAGCCCAAATCGCTCCCTAACTGACACGCGCTATTATAGTAAGCCAAAGCCTTTTGATAATCCTTTTTCACACCTACGCCATTAGCATACATCCAGCCAATATTTGTGCAGCCTAGAGAATCTCCTCCCTGACACGCCACTTCATAGAGTTGGGCGGCTTGATTCTTATCTTCTTTAACACCTTGTCCGTTATCATACGCCATAGCAAGATTCGCACAAGCTACAGCATCGCCACCCACACAAGCCTTATAATAGTAATTCGCAGCCTTTTGTGGCTCAGGCACACCCGTATTTGCTCCATACATATAAATAAGCCCAGTGCCAAAGCACCCTGCTGCATTACCCTGCTCACACGATTGTGTAAAAAGCCCTAATGCACTTTCATAATCACCATCTTTTGCAAAGCTCATAGCTGCCTTAAGCGTTGTATTGGACTGTTCAACATTTTCAAACATATCATCAATAGGTGCGCCCCCGATTTGATTTGCCGGTGTAAGAGGCGTAGCACCTAAAAGCCCAGAGGGAACACTATTTGAATTTGATGAAACAGGTGGGCTTTGTGGAGATTGTGCAGTTTGCGGAGTAGATTCTTCTAAAGGTTGAGATGTATTAGATGCCTCAGGAGATTCACTAGAGATACTCCCCTCGCTCTCTTGTGGTTCTGGAAAGGCAATTGCCACAATACATACCATCGCCCACCCAAGCCGAAGAATTATTTTCATTCTCTATCCTCTCATAGTAAATTTGCCTCATAGCTACCAACTGCAAAAGCAAAAACAATGCCACCTTACTCTATTATTTAATGCAAAGCCGCATTAAGCTCTATTTTACGATTGCTTCTAAAGGCTATCATCTTGCCGCTTTGACTATCGCAGCGGAAGTGAATGCCGTGTTTACCCGAGAGTTCTTTGCCCTTATAGAGATTGCTTTCTTTAATCACAAAGGTATCATTGATTTCAGCAATTTTACGCGCTTCCTCTTCATTGATATAAAACACCCCGCCAGCTAGCACTGCAATCCCCCCATCGACAATACACCCATCACCCAAGCTAATGCCTGTTGCGCTATTCACACCCAGAAGGCAGTTTTTACCAATGCTAATAGGCTCACTATTTCCCCCGCTTAACACACCCAAAATACTTGCACCGCCGCCTATATCTGTGCCTTCACCCACAATCACGCTTGAGCTAATACGTCCCTCATTCATACAAGCCCCAAGCGCCCCTGCGTTAAAATTCACATAACTTGCCCCGGGCATTTGCGTATAGCCACCTGTGCCTAGATATGCGCCAAATCGCGTTTTTGCAGCATCTAAAAGGCGGATATTATCATATTGTGGAATGACTTGCATAAGGTATCGCGGAAATTTATCCACAAAGTCAATATGCGGGAACTCCCCCTCCATCTTTAGCCGCACTTCATTTTCTCGTAACCAATCAAGCTCATAGGGCTTATTCCCGCTCCACGCGACATTTTGCAATAATCCAAAGATTCCATCAAGCTGCAAGGAACGCAAAGGGGCTTTACCCAAAGAGAGAGCCAAAAGCTTGAGATAAGCAGATTCCACACTCTCGCATTTTGTGTCTTTATAGAGAATACAAAAGCGATAGCGGCTTCTACCACCTTTTGTTTTGAGTTTGCCCTTTTCCATTTGTTTTTTAAGCTCTAAAATCACTTGAATATTTTTATGTGTTTGCGAATCTCCCAACGCCTCGCTTAAAAATGGCGCATATAACTCCAATGCCTTTGCTACAAACGCATTTGTAATCCCATATACCGCTTCATTTTCACTTTGCGCTATGAGCTCCGCCTCCTGTGCGCTTTCACACAGCACGGCATAGGTGCCCAGATTCTCCCCTTGCCAGTTAAGAGTGGGATAAGTCGCACACAGCACAGCCTTAGATTTTTTGCCAATCTCCACCCGCGCAATACCAAAGCCCAAAGGTGCTTTATAATCTGCCTTCTTTTGATACTCATCAACAAATAATTTAAATTTTTCAATTCCCATAGTTGCTCCTTAACAACGAATAATTTGTGGCATTTTACATTATTATGCTAAATTTAAACAAGCAATAGAAGCAATGCAAACAAAGCTTTACGTGAGAAAAGAATGCAAGGCTAGATTTTAGTCTTTAAATCAAAAATACAAGATGATGAAAAGTTGGCACATCTTATCTTAAATACCCAAAAGTGTGGGGAAACAATCCATCAAAGAGCTTTACCCCCTAAGTGAAAAGTGGATAATCTTAAAAAATAAGCATTAGCGGAGTTTTCTCAAAACCCAAATCTAATGCACCTCCCAAAATATTAAGGATACAAAATTCTTTTTGTTTCATTCTATTTATTTTGAAAAGTTTATATTGCCTATACTGGAGGCAATATATAAAGTGGCTGTGTGAAGGCGGTAAAAGCAGATGTATCAAGTATTTGAGGGAGAGCAAATTCTATCTCTTGAGGTTGAGATTCTAAGTTTTGTTTGAGAGCGATTTCACCTTGGGGATTGATATAAAAATAACTTGTCCCAAAAGCTTTGATATATGCACTTTGTGTAAAATAAAAGCTCGAAGTGGCAAAAAGCCCTATTTTATATATACTTTGCAATGTATGCAGAAAAATATGTATAAGCTTCAATGCGCTAAAGCTCCCCGGACCATTAGCATAATAGATAGATTCTATTTTTGTATCTTTATAGGCAGGGTTTTGCTCTGCGGTGGGGAGCAAAGATTCAAAAAGGCGAGGTAGCCCTATGAGAAGAGGCTCATCACTTTGCAGAGATTCAAATAATATATTATTTTCATACAAGCCGCACAATATAGGGCTATTCACACTCACTAGAACAATATCAATGTGTCTCATAAGCGTATTCGAGGTTTTCCTCCTCTGCCTTATCTTCAAGATTAATAATTTCATAGGCTTTTTCATCGCTTAAAAGCTGTTTAGTAAGGAAGTGATTGAGCTTGTGGCTTCCTGCAAAAGATATATATGTCCCAAGCAGTGGCATACCAAGCAATGCCATATCGCCAATGGCATCCAAAATCTTATGCCGCACAAACTCCTCTTTATAACGCAACCCCTCTTTATTCAAAATCCCACTTTCATCAAGCACGATACAATTACTCAAATCCCCGCCCTTTGCCAAGCCTTTAGAGCGCAAATAATTCACCTCGTGCAAAAAACCAAAAGTTCTAGCCCGTGCGATTTCCTCCTTGTAAGCCTTTGTAGAAAAAGTAAATTTATACTGCTGATTGCGGATAGCGGGGTGGTCAAAATCGATGCTAAAGTCAAAAATCATCTTTTCGCTTGGCTCTACGCGGACAAACTTTTGCGCTTCTACAATCTCGATAGGCTTTCTAATAGCAATAGCCTTTTTATTTGCATTTTGCACACAAATCCCCGCCTCCTCAAGGAGCATACAATAGCCTATCGCACTTCCGTCCATAATAGGTACTTCTTCATTATCAAGGCAGATTCTTAAATTATCAATCCCATAGGCTGCGATTGCAGATAAAAAATGTTCGATAGTGGAAACCCGCACTTTGCCCTTGCCAAGCACGGTTGCCATTGTCGTATCTACCACATTTTCAGGCTTGAGTTCAATGCTTACGCCCAAATCACTGCGATAAAATACAATCCCGCTATTTGCTTCCAAAGGCTCAAGAATCATTTTTACCGGCACACCCTTATGCAGCCCAATCCCCACAATTTCAACTCGCTTTTCAATCGTCTTTTGCTTCATTTCAAATCCTTTATCGCCACATTATCGTCTTTTTTAAAAATTATCTTGAATAATGCGCTACTTTGGTTAATTTTCTGTAAAATCTCTGCGTCAAGCAGTATATCTTGAAACAAAATAGCAGGGGCAAAAATCTTCTTACAAATGATAAATTCCCCCCTTGCCTCTATGCTCCCACTACACTCTCCGAGCAGAAATAAATTCCCCTCGGCGAAAATATGTGCGCCACTATTGACTTGAGATTCTATCACCACATCGCCCCTATGAGCTATCTCCTCTCCGCTTCGCACGACTTTTTTTACCCAAAGTGTGCGGGACAAATTTTGTGGCTCATCTTTTGGGAGTTTTTCCTCTGCTTTATGTTTTGTTTGAAGCGCATTCGTACCAGCAGAGCGGAATTTTGCAGAATATGTATGTATTGTGCCACTCAAGAGTGCGAAGCTCAAATTATGCGTTTGTAAAAAAGTCGATAATTTTTCACTTATCTCACCTCTAAAGCCAAGGATATGGTGCTGCAAAAGGGGCAAATGCTTCTCAATAAAAATGATACATTCCTCACTATCAACATTTTCTTCAAATTCAAATAGCCTTATGGTATGCTGACGCGTCTTTATCATCACTTTACTTTTTGGTATAGATTAAGGCGTATTCTTAGCAAAATCTTGCGCTTTCTTAAGCACATTAATAACATTATCATCAATCCACCTTTGGTCAAACCATTCATTCAAGCGCACAAAATGCCCTTGTACCAAGATTCCAAAATGTAAATGGTCTCCAAACGCCCAGCCTGTCTGCCCTGTCTTGCCAAGTTCCTGTCCCACACTCACTTCATCGCTCACCTCCACATAGCTCTCCTGCATATGTGAGTAAATCGAGGATACACCAAAGCCGTGATACAGCAGCAAGGTATTGCCATAAAGTCCTAAATGACTTTTTAAAAGCACCACTCCCTTATTGCTTGCAATAATGGGCGCATTTTTCACACTTGCCACATCTATGCCTAAATGCACCGCTTCACTGATTTTTTCTTTATTTAAAAAATAGGTGCGATAATCGCCAAAATTACCCACCACCTTTGAGCCTTTAAGTGGCATAAATGCGTGAAAATCCTCTGCGAAGCTAATATTTGAATTTAAATCACTACACGCCTTTAAGATTCTACTCTCATCTTCTTGCCTGATGGTTTCATTAAAAAATACAAATCGTTCTACATTGTTTTCAAAAGGCTTTAAATGCTTTTGATTGATTTGTGCGAGGAGTTCATTGAGTTTGCCATTGAGAAAATCCTCTTTAATAGCGATATTAGAGCGATAATAGGGAGCATTTATATTGCGCGCGATAGGTAAATTATATTTAGTAATATTTCCCGCCTTGTCTTTAGCAACAACCTGTGCGCTAAAAAATTTATTTTTTAATGGCCAAGCAATGATTCCCACATAAATATCATTATTGAGATATGAAAAGAGTTTAAAATTATCTGTCCCATTACTGATATACACATTATCTAATGCCATATCTTTGGCTTGCACAGCTACTACAGCACTGCCTCCACGCACAATTTGACCCGATGAGGCGATATTTTTTACCACAGGAGCAGTAGTATCAACGACTAAGCTCAATTCAATATTGGCTGTATTGCCGCTAAAAAAATGTGCATTGCTCCAATCGGTTACAGAAATCTTATACTGAATAGACGTGCCATTTTTAAGAGGAGTAGAAGACTTAGGAAGCGGGATTCTAATCGTTTTTGGCTTATTTAAGACTATTTCTTTTTGGTCGCTCAATATCTCTCCATCAAAAACCATTTGCACGCGATAATCGCGAATACCGCTCTCATCGCTAAATTCTACAAAGATTTCATCATTGAGATTCCAATGCGTAGGCACTTGATTGCTAAACTGTGGGGCTTTTGTCTCAAACATAATTGAACTAAAAGCAATGATACCTACAACTATAAGTATGACTATACCTACACTCACTACGATTAATCGCTTATTATCCATAGCAAAAACCTTATTTAAGCAAAAAATAGCCCTCAATTATAGCACAAATCACTCCCTTATACACCAAAATGCTTAAAAGTCCTATGCGCGTGATGAAGCTTTATCGTTTGCTGCCTGAAGTATTTTGCTTAAGCCCTCTTTACCCTCTAACGCATCAAGATACGCCACTTCGCCCAATACCTGCACGACTGCGCCAAAAAGTTCAGGCGGAATGCTTTGATTTAAATCTAATTGCCGATAAATAGCTCGTGCAAGAGGTGGATTCTCAATAATTCTAATACCATATTCCCTAGCGATGCTTTTAATGCGTATAGCGAGTTCATCTATACCTTTTGCTACAAGCACAGGGGCTTTGCCTAGTTTTAGCTCTTCTTCTCCGTATCGCAATGCCACCGCATAATGTGTAGGGTTAGTAATCACCACTGAAGCGGTGGGAATTTCTTGCATCATACGACTTTGTGCGAGTTTTTGCTGCATTTTGCGAATCTTTGCCTTAATCTCTGGGCTTTGCTCATATTGCTTATACTCATCCTTAACTTCTCTAATACTCATTCTCAGGCTTTTGGTATATTGATACCTTTTGATAAGATAGTCACTTGTTGCCATCACAAAAAATAAAATCAGCAATACACCAATGAGAATCAATGCCTTTTGTCTAAACCACAGAATCTGCGAATAAAGCCCTGACATAGAGACACTTGGCAATTCGTTAAAAAAGCTCACAAACACCGTAAATCCTACAATAAAGGCAACAAATACCTTTAGAGTAATCATAAAGCCATCAAGCATTTTTTTAAGTGAAATAACATTTTTAATCCCGCTAATAGGATTAAGCTTAGAGAGCTTAGGTTTAATAGCTTTAGGGGAAAGCAAAAGCCCAAATTGTGCAATATTAGCAATCACACCTGTAATCATCAGTGCAATAAAAATCGGTGCTAACATAACAAACACCTCAAAAACAATGCTTAGCATAAGATTTCCCAACAAATGGCGATCTACATCAAGCATAATTAATGTATTCACATACACAAAAATTTTTTGCGCTCCCTCTACCCAAAAGGGTATGAGTAAAAACATCAGCCCCAAGCCCACAAGTAAAACAAAAAATCCAGCAAGTTCTGGACTCTTGCTTACATTCCCCTCCTCTCTAGCCTTTTGAATCTTATGGGCACTCGGGGCTTGAGTCTTTTCTTCATCATCTGCCATTTGCTAATCCTAGCCCTTATTTTGCAATGTTTCCAAAACACGCAAGGCTTGTGTGTAATCTGTCATTGTGTTGATATTGAAGCATTCCTCATCTGTGGCAGTAATGCCTTCACTTGGGTGGGATTCTATAATGCGGTGCAGGGCATACATTTTAGACTTATATGCCCAAAGGAGCGCATCAAGCAAGGAGATATGCCATTTTGAAATAAGATAATGCGCCTTATCCGTGCTTTTAGCATACGCGATAGCTGCGCTTGAAGTAGCAATTTTATGCAAAGTATGAGCAGTAATAAATGGCGTATCTACGCTAATGAAAAGCAATTCTTGCGCTTTGAGGGTATTAAAAGCATTAATCATACCCACGATTGGGGCATAAATGGGGTCTTTTTCTACCAGAAATGGCGCATCAAAGCAAAATTTATCCCGCTGCTTCGTGCTGATATAGACATCATCGCTTATCTCTCTTAAACGCATAAATACCCATTGGCTAAGCGAATATCCGCCCAATGGAATCTGTGTCTTGTCCTTACCCAAACGTGAGCTTTTCCCCCCTGCGAGAATCACGCAAGGAATAGCGATTTTTTGCATTTTTACTCCTTTGCCATATTTTAAGCTATCAAAATCACTTTTGCTTTATATCATTAAAATACTTTAAATTAGATAGTAGCATTCAGTGCGAAAAAGTGTCTATCTTTAAACTCCATAAGACTTTGAATCGCAAAAATCTATGAAAAGCGATGTGCTTATAACTACGCGTTACTTAAATTATAGGGGCATAGAATCAGCCATAACGCAGTTATGCTTAGTCTCTTTATCGCTATCCTTAGCAAGCTTCCCTTTTGTGAGAATATTATCAAATCCCTATACCCTCATCCTCAAAACTCCATACTAAGGTAAGGCTTGTGTTTATCAAATAATAATCCGCGCCCATTGCATTGCTTAAGCCAAGTCTTGCAAAATACTGATTGAGACGCGATTGAGCGGTTAACCCACTATAAAACTACGTATTGAGATTAAAATTCTGCCTAAATGAATAAGTAGCAAAGCCCTTAAATGAGACATCTTGCTACAATGTTGTCAAAAATGGGCAAAGCAGCATTTTCTGCAATGCTATCTATCCCAGCTTGATACACCCCTGCATTTACGACATCAAGATTCCCAAAATATTCGCCATACTCTATAGGCAGGGCATTTGAAAGGTATTGCCTTTAAGAGTAGAGACAAGCCGCTGTGTGTTAGAATCATAACTAAAATGAAGCATATTGCTTGATTTAGTTTTTATACTATCAAATTTATCTGCATAGCTATTTAATGTGTCTAAAATCAAGCTATGTGCTTTACCCCGCTCTTTAATCGCGCATCTCCATTATAGAAAATTCTAGTATCCCACCGCTAATATTTTTTATTTGCATTGCTAATGCTCCCCTGACCTAGCAAAATCCCGCCTACCTTATCAGTTGTAAGTATGGAGCTGCTTGTGCTGCTTACATTAAGTGTGATTGTGCTGCCATTTATAGCATAGGCATTATGGCTTATCTCCCCGCCTGTAGGCACAAATATGCCGCTTCGCTCGGCATAGGCATTACTCTGTGTGAGTTTACCAGAGTTTGTAAGCTCAAGCCCCCCTTGCACTACTCTTGTAGTACCCTCATAGCTATTTATTCCGCTTAATGCAAGTCTGCCCTCACCTGTTTTAGAAACCCTAGACTTTAGGATGACATCAAACCTGCGGACAATCGTCATAGGCAAAATCACATCGTGGTATTTGTGCCCTTGACATACATATCACGCAAAATATCATCTGCCACATTCCAAATAAAGCTAACAATGGATTGAAAATCTTTAGTTTGTATAATTTTCTTGCTCTCATCAATGCTATTGTTAGCATTATGGCTTGTGTTATTTTTAGTATATGCCCATAACACAATCTTTTATAACAGAATTCTCAACCCTTGCCTTGCAATATGCTTTTATTCGATTCCAAAGCGACATCAAGCACACTGCGATTTTGAGAATCTAGCGCGTGGATATTTGCGCCAAGCTTGATAAGCATTGCCATTGCCTTGCCAATAGGTGCTACATCAGATTTTGCCGCATACATGAGAGGAGTTTGCCCCTCGCAGCCTTTCACGGCACTTTTGCTCTCCATATCCGCCCCAAAATGGTGAGCGAGGGCGAGTTTTTCTGCCTCTTGCTTATACGCCCAGTGGTGCAAAATATTTAAGCCATCTTTACCCAAAGCCTCAAAAGTCGCCCCTTTAGCCAAGAGATAAGCAATCAGCCTCTCATCTCTGCCACCCCCATCGCAATAATATTGCAACACATTGCGAAAGCCATCATTATCACTCGCCTTAAGCCCATAGCGAAAAAGACACTCTAACATATCAAAATTCCCGCTTTGCTCATAAGCTAGGGCTGCTTTTTCAAGGCAATGTGCGGCATTAAAGAGTGGCTCTTGCTCCTCATCAAAGGTCGGTGCATAAAAACTCTCATCGATGGCAAAATCTTTTAAAAATATTTTTACTTTATCCACTTGATTATTAGAGATAAGCTCCCATAGCTCATTTTGCAAAATATCCATTTCTTTATGGGTAAGCTTTTTGATTTCTTCATATGTCATATTATCCCTTTATTTGCCCTTTTTTATGGGACATTATATATAGATATAATACGGGGAATGCATTACATTGCAATATCCTAATGGGCGCGTTGCTTCGTAGAGTAATGAATGATGTTTGCTAGAAGTTGAGCAATGTTATCAACAATAGCTCTATTGGTAATCCCGTATCGCTTTGCAATTTCGTTAATATCAGTAGAAGCTACAAATACATTATGCCCTGAATCTTCCCATACAATAATCTTCAATGGCAATTCAATCCCTATTTGCTGATTTTCTTGCATTAAAAGTGTCCCGACTTTTGGATTCCCAAAAACTATAACCTTTGTTCGATTAAGCGGCAAACCGGCATCTTTGGCATTCTTAGCGTGATTAAATTCTGCAAATATTGGTATGTCTTTTTGTGTCAAAAAGACATACGCATTACTAATTGTTGTTTCAAAGTCATATTGACTTTTTGTCATCTCTAATGCGTTGCTTATGCTAGCTATCATCATTAGAAAAGCTATAAATCTTACAATATTCATTATTTATCCTTTCTCCCGTTTTGGGCACTGCGCCATTGACAGCATTGCTTACTAATAGCACATAACGCTTCAATCATTTGCTTTTTACCTCTTTTTTATGGAGCATTATAGCATATCGCTGGAATTTTCTTCAACAAATGAAATGCAGCCCTTGACAAACACCAAGTGGTAGGTTTTATAATGCTTTTGCTTAAAGCAGATTCTATATTCAAAGGAGCAATATGCAAGAGAGTAAGAGCCTTTCACGTCGGGAATTTCTGCAAACAAGCGCATTAGCGACATTGGCAGCAGGGAGCATATTAGTGGGTTGCGATACAGATTCGAAGCATACGCAATCGAGCACAACCTTAACAATCATCAATTCAAAACACACAAGGAGCAACTATGCAAATGATTACTTTAAACAATGGTGTGAAAATGCCAATTTTAGGCTATGGCGTATATCAAATTGAAGATATTAAAGAATGTCAGCGATGTGTCGAAGATGCCTTAGAAGTGGGCTATCGCAGCATTGATACCGCACAAAGCTATTTTAATGAAGAGGCGGTAGGAGCGGCGATTAAGGCAAGTGGTATCAAGCGAGAGGAAATTTTTGTAACTACCAAGCTATGGATAAATCACGTAAGCGAGGCAAAAGCCCCCAAAGCCTTTGAATCTTCACTTAAAAAACTAGGGCTTGATTATGTGGATTTATATCTCATTCATCAGCCTTATAATGATGTCTATGGGGCGTGGAGAGCGATGAGTAAGCTCTACAAGGAGGGCAGGATTAAAGCTATTGGCGTGAGTAATTTTTACCCCGATAGGTTAGCAGATTTTTGCCTCAATAATGAAATCACCCCCGCACTCAATCAAATTGAATGCAATCCTTTCCACCAGCAGCACGAGGCACAAGAGATTCTTAAAGAATACAATGTCGCTATGGAATCGTGGGCACCTTTTGGCGAGGGGCGAAAAGATATGTTTAGCAATGCCACACTTACTCAAATTGGCAAACAATACAATAAAAGCGTGGCACAGGTAATTTTGCGATGGCTTGTCCAAAGAAATATTATCGTCATTCCCAAAACAACAAAAAAAGAGCGAATGATAGAGAATTTTTCTATATTTGACTTTGTCTTAAGCGAGGCGGATATGGCAGCAATCGCAAAACTTGATGATAAAAATAGCCTCTTTTTTGACCACCGCGACCCAAAAATGGTAAAATGGCTGAGTGAATACAAGGCAGATATTTAAATAAAAAGGAACAATATGCAGGCATTACTGATTAATGGCTCAAAGGTTTTTAATGATTCTAAAGCAGAGCTTAGCCATACGTTGCAAGAAGTGGCTAAGGAGCTGCTAGAGCAAAATGGCTTTACAATAATCCAAACGCATATCAATAGTGGCTATATCATACAAGAAGAGCTACAAAAGATTTTAGATTCTCATCTTATCATCTATCAACTTCCTGCGTGGTGGATGGGTGTGCCTTGGATTGTAAAAAAATATATCGATGAAGTCTATACAGAGGGCGAGGGGCGGCTTTTTCAAAATGATGGCAGAAGCAGTGTCGATCCTAGCAAGAATTATGGCAGAGGTGGACTAGCAAAGGATAAAAAAGTAATGTTTAGCGTTACTTGGAATGCCCCGTTAGAGGCTTTCACAGACAAAGAAGAGTTTTTTGAGGGTTTGGGCGTGGAGATAGTGTATTTGCCTTTGCGAAAAACGCACGAATTTATCGGTATGAATGTGCTGCCTACCTTTATGTGTAATGATGTAGTGAAAAACCCGCAAATTGAACGCTACATCGCTGATTACAAAGCACATTTACAAAAATATTGCATAAGCTAAATACATTATGTCATTATTGCACCACCTGCGGATTTTATAAATGCTAAAAGAATTAGCCGTATTTTTTATCGCTGCCTTTTTTGAAATTCTAGGCTGCTTTAGCTTTTGGGCAGTATTTAAACTGCAAAAAAGCCCCTACTTCCTCATTTTAGGCGTGATTTGTGTGATTGCCTTTGCCTTTCTACTTACAAAAAGTGGGCTTGAATTTGCAGGGAGGGCGTATGCCATTTATGGCGGCGTGTATATTGCAAGCTCATTTTTATGGCTTTATATCGTGGAAAAACAGAGCTTTAATATATATGATATCGTGGGCGTTTTGTTCGTATGCTGTGGCATTTTGATTATACTTTTTGGAGCGAAAATAACTCATTTATAACTGAAAAGGGAGCATTATGCGTTGTTATATAGTTGATGCCTTTAGTGATACGCCATTTTGTGGGAATCCTGCAGCCATTTGTGTGCTAGAGGATTTCTTAGAAGATACACTTATGCAAAAGATAGCCATTGAGCATAATCTATCAGAAACGGCATTTATTGTTAAGCAAGACAGCGGAGATTGTGCTCTGCGTTGGTTTACACCTGCTAAAGAGATTGATTTATGCAGACACGCTACTTTGGCAAGTGCATTTGTGGTGATGAATATTATAGAATCTCATGCTAAAGCAGTCCATTTTCATACAAAAAGCGGGATTTTAAAGGTTATAAAAAATGGTTCCTTGTTTGAAATGGATTTTCCTAGTTTTCAACTCACGCCTATTAGCGTTACACAAGAGATGAGTGAGGCGATTGGCTATATGCCACAAAAGGCATATTTGGGGCGGGATTCAGTTTGTATTTTAGATGAAAATCAAGTGATAAATGCTACCCCTGATATAGCAAAGGTTAAGCATTTGCAAGGTGAATTGCTGCATATTACAAGCAAGGGTAGCAAATATGATATTGTTAGCCGCTCCTTTGCACCAAAGCACGGCGTGGCAGAAGACCCTGTATGTGGAAGTGGGCATTGTCATCTTGTGCCGCTGTGGAGTGAGATTCTTAATAGGGCAAAAATCACTGCCTACCAAGCTTCAAAACGTGGTGGGGTGCTGTATTGTGAATATCAAAAAGAGCGGGTAAAACTCGCAGGTAAGGCGTATTTGTATTCGATTAATGATATACAAAATCTCTCATCATAATGCAAGACAAAAGGATTAACTAATGAAAAATATTGTGTATAAAATCCTCTCGCTTAAACCTAATGAATGGAAGATTCTAATATGTGCGACTTTGTTTATATTCATACTCTTTGCAAGTTATGCGACCTTGCGTCCTATACGCGATACGCTAGGGATTCACAACGCAGAGGAACATCTCAAATGGCTGTTTTTAGGGACTTTTATCGCTACAATATGTGCCTCACTTTTTGCTATGTTTTTAAGCGGAAGTATGAAGCGAAAGCGTTATGTGGATATAATTTTTAGCTTCTTTGCGCTGAATCTGCTAGGGTTTTTTATCGCTCTGCTTGTGCTTGATGAGGAGAGTAGGGGCTTTACATATTTGAGCTGGATTTTTTATATTTGGGTGAGTGTGTTTAATCTCTTTATTATCTCAAGTGCGTGGAGTTTGCTTGCCGATGTATTTAGCAAAGAGCGGAGTAAAAGGCTTTTTGGCATTATCTCTACTGGGGCGAGTTTGGGGAGCATTCTAGGGAGTTTAGGCGTTAGCATTTTAAGCAAATATATTAGCATTCATCATTTTATTTTTGTTGCTTTGTCTTTGCTACTTTTGGCAATCCTTGTAGAGAAGCTATTGCTTAGAGAATCTTATCATCTCCTAAACGATGAGGCACAAAAGCAGGATTTTTGTGCGAGGTTTGAAAACCCCATAGGCTCTAAAAATCCTTTTAGTGGCATTGCTATTATCCTTAAAAGCAAATATCTCTTAGCCTTTGTGGGCTTTATTTTGCTGCTGACAAGCGTCTCTACTTTTTTATATATGGAGCAAGCGCGTATCATCAAAGCACTTTTCCCTACCAAAGAAGCGCGAATGGCTGCCTTTGCGAATATTGACTTCATCGTGCAAACTCTAAGCTTTATTATCCAAATCTTTTTTACGGCAAAAATCGTTGAATGTTTGGGCTTAAAATGGCTTTTATCTATGCTTGGCTTTGTGATTAGCATAGGTTTTATTATCTTGGCTTTCACACACCCTGCGTTTTTGCCTTTCATCATTGTGATGTGTATAAGGAGAGTGGGTGAATATGCCTTAGTCAAGCCCGGGCGCGAAATGCTCTTTGTGCCACTTGATTCTAATGCTAAGTATAAAGTAAAAAACTTTTTAGACACGGTGGTGTATCGTGGCGGCGATGCACTCTCCGCACAGATTGAAGGGGCTTTGGTAAAAATAAGTGTGAGTGCAGTGCTTTTATGCGGGGCAATTATTTCTTTTGTGTGGGGATTATTGGGGCTTTTCTTGGCAAAAAAATATGATGAGAGCCAATGAGAGGAGATTACTAGGGGGCTGCATTTTGATGTTTTGCCCCAAAATATAAAATCCTGTAATATTTATACTCAATTTGTCTTACAAAGATAGAATCAAAACTTCAACAAAATTTTTAAGGAGAATTTATGAGAAAAATAGCATTTTGTGCGGCAGTTGGATTACTATGTGGCTCTTGGCTTATGGCGACAGAATATGTGGTCGATGCGAGTCACTCATCAGTGGATTTTAGCGTGAAGCATATGTCTGTGAGCAATGTCAAAGGAAGCTTCAATAAGTTTAGAGGGGCACTTGAGATCGATGGTAAAACTATCAAGGCACTTAATGGTGAAGTGCAAATCGCTTCTATCAATACCAATAGCGATAAGCGCGATAAACACTTGAATGCTGATGACTTCTTTGATTCTAAAAAGTTTCCTACAGCTACATTGACACTTGTAAAACATAATGGCAAAAAGCTTGATGCAAATATCACTATGAGGGGTATAACTAAGCAAGTAACCTTTAATGTAGAATTAAATGGTCCTGTGAAACACCCAAAAACAAACAAAGACATAGTGGCACTTACATTAGAAGGCAAACTCAATCGTAAAGATTTTGGCATTGGCACCAATACAGGCAATGCTATGGTAAGCGATAATGTCAATATAAAAATCGAGCTAGAAGCAGAACAAAAATAATTTTGCCTCATCATTTTTTACAAGATTCTCTAATTAAGGGAATCTTACCTCCCTTACTCCCTAAAATATTCAAACACATATCATTGTTATAAGCAAATGCTTCATTCTTATCATTGCAAGCACCTACCGCTTACACTTTGATTCACAAAGCTTGCAGCTGTATTATACAAACTCATCAGCTTCTATTCACACATTTGTAGGCACCAAAACCTCCATTATCTATTCTTAAAGCCACCATAGCGTGGTTTCTCCTTTTCCACCTGTATTAATCAAGCGCAACTTGGCAAACAAATGCAAGATTCTAGCAAAAAGGCGATTTTTAGAGCCATTGATGGAAATTTAAGAAGACTACAAAGCGATTATATCGATATTTATATCCAGCACAGAGTGGATACAGATACGCCTATTGAGGAAGTTACACAGACTATGAGTAAGCTTATCAAAATGGAAAAAATTCGCGGCTGGGGCTTGAGCGGAGCAGCGGCAAACTATACAAAGAACACATAGAATCCGCCATTTAAGCGTGGTGCAAAGCCAATATTCTATGGCGTTTAGAGAGCTAGAATCTAATGGAGTGCTTGATATATACCAAAAGCTCAATATCGCATTTGTGGCGTATTCTCCGCTTGATAGAGGCTTTTTGACAAGGCTACGGATATCGGAGCGATTTTCCACGTCTTGGCCCTGAACTTTAGAGGCAAATCAAGAGGTGATTACATTTATCAAAAATGTGGCAGATTCTAAAAGTGTGATGAGAAAAAAGGCGAGTATCGCGCAAATTTTACTCGCGTGGCTGCTCTCACAAAGAAACTTCATCATTCCCATACCAGAAACGACTAAAATACGGCGTTTGGGTGAGAATCTTAATGCCTCGCTGATTAGCTTTAGTAAGGCTGAGCTTGATGAAATCAATGCAAATTTAAGCAAAATAACTATCGTAGGTGAGCGATACGCACCCGGTAGCGATGCGACTAAAAGCGTGGGGTTGTGAGATGCCTACCAACAAGCCCATTAATATGTAGCAAAAGAAACTGCTTGAGCTAGAATCTTGCAAGCAGGAAGGGGGTTGTGAAAAGTCAAAGTTTTATTGCAAAATGTGTATTGACAAATTGTTTTTTTTTTTTTTGATAGAGTAAATTTTATATTTCACATAATAAGGAAAAACTAATGAAGCTAAATGATGAAATATGCGAATTTTTACGCACAAAGGCAGGAGAAGAAGCGGCAAAACTTGGCATTGATATAAGCTTTGCTGTGGTTGATGAAAGCGGAATTTTGAAGCTTTTTCAAAGATTTGGCGAGGCACTCTTAATCAGTGTGAATCTCGTGCTTAAAAAGGCTTACACAGCTGTGATTACGCGTTCAAAGACAAAAGATGTCGCCGCTTGGGCAAAGGAGGGCGGTGCTTTGATGGGTATACATACCACAAGCAAGCAGATTTGTTTAGTCGCAGGGGGCTATCCGCTTTTTGCAGGGGAAAGGCTTATTGGCGGCATAGGCGTTGGCGGAGGAAGCGAGGCTGAAGATTTACAAATCGCAGAAGCCCTGCTAGAAGCCTTTAAGGAACGTTATGGAAACTCAATTGACAGGATAAATTTTTGATTGCAATCTTTGCACGATTCAATATTTTCACTCAAATAATAGGTTTTCAGGCACATTGGATATCAGCTAGAGATTTAAAGGAAGTAATCAATGAAATTTCTCATCTCTTTGCTACGTTAAGCACGATAGGCTTTTTATAGTCGCTTTGAGCGGGGTTATGCTATTTTTCACTTTGATTTTGGCAGGGCGGAATTTTGCATAGATGGCTGGGATTAGCGATGATTATTGCTGTGATTTTGCATATTTGGGTGAATTTTAACGCTTTGAAAAAGTATTTTCACAAAAAGCAAATTTTAATGGTAATTTTAGCTTTTGCATTAAGCCTAACCGTTGTTTTGACATTGCTTCAAATCCTAACAAAGAGCTTTTTTTGGCGATTCGCACAATCAAATTTAAATGACATTTTAAAACTTTTGCAAACAGACCAACGAGCATTTTTTCATATTTTATTACCCACAATCATTTCATTTTTACGCCCGATATGAGCTTTGTTGAGTTTATAAAGGCAAATGAACTTGATGAAGATGAAGTAATCAAAGTGATTTTGACAAAATAATATAATCTTTCCCCTTGACAAACACCAAGTGTCAGGCTTTATAATATCACGCAATCTTTTCTATCTTTTGGCACAAGAGCCAGACGCGGTGTTTTAAACACAATAGCAAAAGCATAGATTAAGGACTTTGAGCAAGGAGATTGATGGACACACATAAAAAGCAGCAGAGGTTAAAAAGCGTGCATCGCAGGGCATTTATGGCAGATTCTATAAAACTCGCTGGCTTGGCAGCACTTGGCTTAAGCTCAAGCCCTCTCTTATCCGCCTCAATGCAAAATATCACACAACACACACAAGGAGCGACAATGCAACTCACACCAACGGCACAGCAAAACTTCAACCAACTTTTTGGAAATATCGATAATGAGCTATCACAGAGCGACCCGGAGTTTTTTAGCAATTATGTCAATTTTGCCTTTGATGAAGTCATAGCAGAATCTGCCCTCAATCTGCGAGAGCGGCTGATGATTATCATCGCTGCCCTTGTGGCAATCCCGGCTTTAGGGGAGTTTCAAAACATCTTAAGAGCGGCTTTGAAAAATGGCGTGAAGCCAAAAGCAATTAAGGAGATTCTCTATCAAGCCACGCCCTATGTGGGTATGGGTAAGAGCCTTGATTTTATACAATCGTGCAATGCAATCTTTAAGGAGGAAGGCATTAACCTACCTCTAAAACCTCAAGGCACGACTACTAGGACAAATCGCTTTGAGAAGGGTTTAGAGACACAAAGGAGGCTTTTTGGAGCAGCAATCGATAAGGGCAATGCTAATGCACCAAAGGACTATCAGCACATAAGGCGATTTTTAAGTAGTAATTGCTTTGGGGATTATTACACAAGGGGCGGACTTGACTTGCCTTTTAGGGAGCTTTTAACCTTTGTGTATATTTTAGCCATGGGTGGGGCAGAGTCGCAGCTCAAAGGGCATATACAAGGCAATCTCAATATCGGCAATGACAGGGCAAAACTCATCGCCGTTGTTACCGCTCTCGTGCCCTACATCGGCTACCCTCGAAGTCTCAATGCGTTGAATGCGATTGATGAGGTAATGGGAGTAAAGTAAGGGGCCAAACTATAACATTCATCTTTGCATGCGGGGGTAGTCTTTCAATCCTACAATAGAGATTCTAAAGAATCTCTATTGATAATCAAAGGAGTTATAAGTGTATCCTTCAGGTATTTTCTAAAGAAACTTCGTTTTGTGAGACTTTGTGGCACCATCAGCAAAGGCATAATAGATTGCAGAATCTTTGATATGGAGCCCTTACAAAAGCTTTTTGAAACTCTCTTTACTCAAAGACGAATCTCCCCAGCTATACCATATATCCCAAGTATTACCCTTTAAAATAGGTAAGTAAAATGATACATTTTAGCCCCTAGATTGAGCTTTTTTGCTGCAGCTTTATAGCATGTTTTCAAGGCTTTGATTTTGGGCTTTATTTACGCTTTTTACTTCAAAGATGCGGATTCTATCCTTACAATCCTTGATGATAAAATCCGAATATGAGAAATGATAACCCTCTAAACAATATTCAAATTTCAAATTAGATTGATAGGGGTAATTTTTCCCTAATATAAAAAAGATGTTGTGTAATCGTCATACATTCCCTCTGCAAGATTTAAGATATCAAAACATAGAATCATTAAAAATATAGGCAAACTATTGCACCCCCTTGACAAACACCTAGTGTCAGGCTTTATAATGTTTCTTTGTAAATCTAAAAAGGAGTAAAAATGAAAAATATTGTCCTGCTTTTGCTGCTATGTAGCAGCATTTTGTTTGCAGTAGAAGCGAGGGTAAAAACCCTTGTAATCGTCTCGCACCCCTACCCTGAAAGCTCATTTTTCATTAAAGCCTTAGAAAGTGCAGCAAGGAGCGTGAAAAATGTAGAAGTGCGTAATCTTGAAAGCCTCTATGGTTTTGATACAAGGGCGATTGATGGGACAAAAGAGCGGCAAATTACGTGTGAATTTCAAAGAATCGTCTTTTTATTTCCTACGCATTGGTTTAATATCACGCCGATGATGAAAGCTTATTTGAACGAAACTTGGGGTAGTGTGGGACCTGACTTGTGGAAGGGCAAAGAAATGCTTGTTGTCTCAACCGCAGGAGGCGGGGCAAGCACCTATGGCAAAAATGGCAGAGTGGGCATAGAATTAAAGGATATTTTTGTTTCGATGAAAGCAAGTGCGGATCACGCTGGAATGACCTACCTCGAGCCTCTTGTGTTTCAAGGAATAAGCCGCAGTGCAATCAAAAACTATCAAAATGCTTTGATTCAAAGATTGAGCGAGTGAAATAGCAGAGCTCTACGCCTATGTAATTTGCAAAAAGAGGCTGACTCCATAAATGATAGCAAAGTGGATTGCCGCGAAAGCGCTGCGGACTTTCTCGCAATGACAAATCCTAATATCATCGCAAACATTCGCAAGGAATATAAAGCAATCCATACCAAAAGGAACAACGATGAAAGATTTAGTCGCTTATTTCTCTGCCACAGGCATCACCAAAGATATAGCCAAAACCCTTGCAGATGTCGCAAATGCCGATATTTACGAGATACTGCCAAAAGAACCTTATAGTGTGGCGGATTTGGATTGGAATGATGAAAATTCTCGCACCAGCAAAGAATGCAAGGATAAATCCTCACGCCCTAAAATCGCCCAAAGTATCGACATATCGCCTTATGGACGGATTTTTGTGGGCTTTCCTATTTGGTGGTATCACGCACCCCATATCATCAATACCTTTTTAGAATCTCATAATTTTCACTCTAAAATCATCATTCCCTTTTGCACGAGCGGAGGCAGTGAGCTTGAAACCTGTATGAAATTTTTAAAAGATTCCGCTCCAAAAGCGGTGTTTCAACAGGACAAAAAATTTGATTTTGGCAGCAGCAGAGGCAGTATAAGAAAATGGCTTGAGAGTTTGGAACAAGACAAGAAATAAGGTTATTTCCAAGCCTTGCGTGAAGCAATTATTGTTTATCAAATGAATGTATTAAATCATTCATATATTGTATTGAGATAGGATTTCATAAAGGGCTTGAATATTATTTTTTGAAAAAATTTTTATTTCAATGTATTCGGTAAAATCGATGAATGTTTATCATTATCAATAGTCTTAAAATTTCCTATAAAATATCTTTTTATATTTTTATTTTCTAAATAAAGTTGAATCATCTTACAATTTTCCAATAAAGTTATTTCAAAAAACGTTTTATGCCCGCTTTTGCTGTATTCAATAAAATGTGTATTATCTAATATTTCAATGTTCATTATATCACTTCGCCAATGATAATTTTGAAAATCAGCCACCCTATTAAAAACATCTTTGATATAATGATTGATGATTTGATTTATATGTGATTTTGTCATCAGTTTTTTTAACCTTTTAGTAGATTCTGTGATTGCAAAAGACTTTAAGTGATGCCTACATAAACTCCTCAATCTATATTCTAACAATTCTAATTCTAATTTATGATCAATTTGAAATTTAACCCCTTGACAAACACCAAGTGTCAGGGCTTATAATACCTTTTGCTTTAAAGTAAGATTCTATAACAAGGGAGCAATATGCCACATCGTAGAGAGTTTTTAAAGACTACAAGTTTGCTAGGTATCGTGCTTGGGCTACATACTAGCAGTATTTTCAGCCCACTTTTTGGGATAGATTCTAAGCATATCACTATGCCAAAACGCACACTTGGCATAGGAACTTATGCCTTTGAAGTATCCACCCTTGCCTTTGGTTGTATGGGGCTCAATTATCATCGCAGCGTCCGCTTAAGCGAAAAAGCAGCTCTAAATTTGCTAGAATCCGCCCTTGATAGTGGCATTACACTCTTTGATACCGCACAAGTCTATGGACCCGATACAAATGAAATCTTGGTGGGCAAATTGCTTAAATCCTACAAAAAAGACAAGATTTTCATCAGCACAAAATTTGGCTTTGGCAAAGATATAAGTGTGCTTGATAGCAGCCCAAAACGCATAAAAGAGGTGGTAGAGCAAAGTCTTAAAAGACTACATTTAGAGCAGATTCCCTTGCTGTATCAGCACCGCTTTGACCCAAAAACACCCATTGAAGAAGTGGCAACTTGCGTAAAGGATTTAATCAAAGAGGGTAAGGTAGCGCGATTTGGCGTGTGTGAACTAAGTGCTGCGACTATTGAAAAAGCTCATCAAATCTGCCCTATTACCGCCGTGCAGAGCGAATATCATTTGATGTGGCGCAATGTAGAAAGCGAGCTTTTCCCTACATTAGAGCGGCTTGGCATTGGCTTTGTGGCTTACTCACCATTAAATCGCGGTTATCTTAGTGGCAAACTCAATGCAGATTCTACATTTGACCCAAAAAATGACAATCGCGTGAATTTCCCTAGATTCCAACCTGAAGCAATGAGGGCAAATTACAAAATCATAGAGCTTTTACAAGCATTTGGCAAGGGTAAAAATCCAGCTGCCAAAGATGGTAACGCCACTCCTGCTCAAATCGCCCTAGCCTATCTACTCGCTAAAAAGCCTTACATCGTGCCGCTTTTTGGAACGACCAAAGAAGCGCATCTACAAGAAAATTTGAGCGCTTTAAATATAACATTGAGTGCAAATGATTTAAAAGAGCTTGATTCTAAACTTGATACAATCACTATTGTAGGCGATCGCTACCCACCCGAACAAGCCAAGAGGGTGGGACACTAAAGCCTACAGTGTAAAATTATCATAGCTTATCATAAAATACAGCATACCAAAGGGAATGCAAAAATAAGCATTATGTAATTTTTCAAATAAAAAGGTAAAAATAAAGTGGGGGCATAAGCACCAAGCCAAAAAGCAGTAAATACGCTGATGTTATGCCGCTACAATGCAAAAACCAAGTCGCATAATACATACTTAACGCTATCAGGGTGATAAAAAAATAAGCGCAAACTTGTATTGCTATTTTTGTAAGCAAGATGAGACTTGTTGCAACTAGACTTCCTAAAATAGATTCTAACATAGTAAGCCAAGCTTGAAGGCTGCTATTTGAAGCAATTATGTCATTAGCAGGAGGGAATGCAATCTACACGATATGAGGTAAAAGCTACAAAACATATAACCCACAGCCAAGGAGTGAAAAGCCAAATGTGGGGACAAAAATTTCATCACAATGCCCTACAATACTTCATTGTAGGATTATAGCCGATACAAACAATCTACATAATCAAATTATTTCTTGTGTGATACAATGCCATAAACACAAGGAGAGGCTTTGAATCTTTACATACTCACAGAAGAGCGACCAAAAATTGAGGTTTTAGAGATAATCATCAAGCAATTTTTAACAGATAAAAATTTTTGTGCGTTTTTGGATAATTTAAGAATCTTGCCAATCATTAAGGATTCTACATTTAGCTTTTCTTATGAATTAATCGGTGTGCGAAGTGAGCAGATTGATAAAATTTACTTAGAAATTGTGAGCGGGAAAAGTAGCTTTGTAGATTATATGGTGTTTTTTCAAAATCATAAGCCTACACAAGATGATAAGCCATTTTATCTTATAGAGGAAATAAAAACTGATGATAGCGAAAGTAGAAACACAGGAGTTTATTAAAGAATTTCTAAATTTGTTTATGCGGAGACTTTTTATCCTAATGCTAAAAAAATTATGCTCTATAACATAAGAGTAAAGCAAAAAGAAAAACCTACCCAAACTTCTATCTTTGGAACGAGAATTTTAAGGACTTTGGGCGTAGAAATTCTAGGAAAAGACCTTAAAGAAAATGATGAAATTTTAAAGCCCTTTTCAAGCATTAAAGAATTAATTGTATTTAAATCTCAAATGCGAAAAGCTCCAAAAGGTAATGTGCCAATTACCATAACGATAGACGATAGGGAATTTAAAGTCGATGGCTTACCAAGCGATGATATATCAGTTTATACCCCTACAAATAAAATACTAATTTCAGCAAGACTCGTAAAAAGTGGCAGATTAGCTCACGACCCAAATATTGGTGCGGTAAGTGGTATAGCTGGGGCATTAAGAAAATTAGGATTTAAAGGCGATTTGAAATCATATCACACGGATTAAATCAAAATCAAATAGGAAACAAGAATAAATTTATAAAAATTGCAAATTTATTAAATCTTTCTTTGCAAAAGCTTACAATCCCACAAATAGAGCAAGAAAAAGCATATTGGCACTATGAAAAAGAAAGTGAAAACTTGGAACTATTTTTATTCATTTATTGGTGGAAAATTTTTCAAGTGGAAAGGCTATTTTTGAAAATCACGCAGGATGTGAAAAGGGATATTTTATTACAAGAGATAATCAAAGTATAGCTTTGCAAAAATATGAAAACAAGGAACTTTACAAAAGTGGGAATAAAAATGCCATAGTTTTTATCCCCGATTTAATTTTGCTTGATCTGCAGCATTTAGAAATTATTAATATTGAGGGCAAGACATATGAAAATCGCTATCAAGGCATAGAAGAACTAAAAAATTATGATTTTATAGAAAAAGAATATATTAAAAAATATTATAAAGAATTTAAAATTATTCGCTCTGTCGTGCTTTATGGAGGATATGAAGAAAAAATTATAGAGCTTGAAATTGGCTTTTTGCTCAATAAAAAAGGTCAAATAATTTTAGGTATAAAAGCACCTAAAATTTTTCGTTTTGCCCTTAAAAATTTGCTTGATTTTTGGAAAAAGCAATGACTAAACCCTTAACTAAACAACTTTGTTTCCTCAAATCCCCCTTAAACTACATAGGTGGAAAATATAAAATCCTCTCTCAAATCCTGCCTTTGTTTCCAAGTAAAAGTGATATATTTTTAGATTTATTTTGCGGGGGTTGCAATGTGGCTATTAATGTTAATAGTAAGCTCAATAATACTTCAAAGCTCCCTCAAGCTGATAAAATTATATGCAATGATAATTTAATTTATCTTATTGATTTCTATCAATTTTTACAAAAAGAAAATACAGAATCTATTTTAGAGCAAATTCATTTGACTATCAAACAATATGATTTAACTTTGCAAAATATTCAAGGATACAATGCCTTAAGAGTTGATTATAATCATAACAAATCACCGCTTTTACTCTTTGTGCTTATCGCCTTTTCTTTTAATCATCAAATCCGTTTTAATAATGCTCATCACTTCAATACGCCTTTTGGTAAAAATTGCTCTAGCTTTAATGAAAAAATGAAAAATAATTTAATAGCTTTTTCTAAGGCTTTAAAAACAAAAAATATTAGCTTTTTAAAGCTTGATTTTTTGGAAGCTTTAAAGGCTGTAAAACTTACTCAAAATAGCTTTGTCTATGCTGACCCTCCTTATCTCATCACGCAAGGGGTTTATAATGATGGCAAAAGGGGCTTTAGTGGCTGGAATAAGGTTTTAGAATCAAGTCTTTTAAATGCCTTAAATATCTTAGATTCTAAGGGTATAAAATTTGCCCTTTCTAATGTGCTTTATCATAAGGGCAAGGAACATACAATCTTGCAAAATTGGCTTAAGCAAAGTCCGCATTTGTATACGCATTATGTAAATTTTTCTTATAAAAATTGTAATTACCAAAGCAAAAGAGCAGATTCTCAAGAAGTGCTGATTACAAATTATAATCCACTCAAAGTTATGTGAATGCGATTTATTGGTAATAAAGAATCTTTAGCTCCTCAAATTTTTACTCTTTTGCAAAAGTATAAGGTCATTGATAGCCAAAAAACACAAAGTTTTTTTGATCTTTTTAGTGGCAGTGCAAGTATGGCAAAATTCTTTAAAAAACAAGGCTTTCAAATTTATAGCAATGACATACTTTATTTTTCTTACTGCCTACAAAGAGCCTATATACAAAACAATGAAATACCACAATTTAATGGCTTAAAAAAACTTATAAATTCCACTAATACTACCAACTCACTTTTTCAAAGCCATTATCAAAAAGTGCTTTTATTTTTAGATTCTATTCCCATACAAAAAGGCTTTATTTATAATCATTATGCACCAAATGCGACAAAAGATTTAAAAATTCCTAGAATGTATTTTATTGATAAAAATGCAGCAAAAATTGATGCGATTCGCTTACAAATTGAAGCTTGGAAAAATAATAAAGCCATAAATGAAAATGAATATTTTATTTTGTTAGCTACTTTGATAGAATCTGTATCTTTTTATGCTAATGTGGCTGGGGTGTATGCGGCTTTTTGCAAAACTTGGGATAAAAGAGCATTAAAAGATTTTAATTTAAAAGAAATAGATATTTTAATAAGCGATAAAAAACATTTTTGCTTTTGTGATGATGGTGTAAAGCTCTTGCAAAATTTACATAAAATATTTGACATACTCTATCTTGACCCACCTTACAATCACCGCCAATATGCTCCAAATTATCACTTAATAGAAACCATTGCAAAATATGAGAATCCCAATATTAAAGGCATAGCAGGGCTAAGAGAATGGCAAAATCAAAAAAGTGCCTTCTGTAATGCTAAAAATGCCTTAATAGAGCTTGAAAAAATCATTAAATATAAAAACTATAGAAATCTTGTTTTGAGTTATAATAGTGAGGGCATAATGCAAAAAGAAGCTATTACAGAGCTTTTAAAACCCTTAGGTAATTTGTATTTTGAAAGCATTTTGTATCCTCGTTTTAAAAGCAACAACAAAAAATCTCAAAAATATATCAATGAATATGTATGGATATTGCAACTTTAATATTCTCCCCCTTGACAAACACTAGGTGTCAGGTTTTATAATTTTACAAACTTTTAACATATAGGAGCAAATATGATACATCGTAGAGATTTTCTCAAAACAGCTTTGGTTGGAGCGGGATTAATGGCTATGCCAAGCTTCCTAAGCGCACAGGCAAAGGCAAAAAATGCTATTTTAAATCAAACTTTTACGCTTAATGATGGAGTGAAGATACCTAAACTTGGGCTTGGCGTGTGGAAAATTGATGATTCTATTATAGAGGGCGTTATCAAAGAAGCCTTTCATATCGGCTATCGGCATATTGACACGGCACAAGCCTATCAAAATGAGCGTGGCGTAGGAGCAGCAGTAAATCAAGCTATCAAAAATGGCTTAAAGCGTGAGGAGATTTTTATCACAAGCAAGGTGAGGGCAGAATATAAAGACAAAAAAAGTGCTACAGATTCTATTGATAAAAGCCTAAAAACGATGAAGCTAGAATACATTGATTTAATGCTTATCCACACTCCACAGCCTTGGAGTGATTTTCGAGGAGGGGACTATTTCAAAGAAAATATTGCCGTTTGGGAGGCTTTAGAAGCTGCTAAAAAAGCGGGGAAAGTACGTAGCATTGGGGTGAGCAATTTTTTACAAAAAGATTTAAAAAATCTTTTTGTAAATACAAGCACAAAACCCTCTGTCAATCAGGTTTTAGCCCATATTGGCAATACACCTTTTGATTTGATAGACTTTTGCAAAAAGCAGGGCATTTACGTAGAAGCCTATTCACCTATCGCGCACGGCGAATTGCTCAAGGATTCTCGCATTGTGAAAATGGCGCAAAAATATCAGGTAAGCCCCGCTCAAATTTGTATCCGCTACACTTTAGAGCTAGGGCTCATCTCTTTGCCAAAGAGTAAAACTCCCGCTTACATCGCACAAAATGCAGCGGTGGATTTTAAGATTTCTAAGGCAGATTTAGAGATTCTAAAAAAGCTTGATTTTAAAGGCTATGGGGCATTTTCAACCACACCTGTATTTAGTGGGAAATAATATTTACCTACACACAATGTATGCTTAGCCCTATAGAAGGGCTAGGATTCTACAATAATTATCTGCGAAACACTGCTTTAATTACCCCTTTTACACACTCAACTGCTTGCCACTTGTGTGTGCTTCACTCACACCATCGCTGATAAGTCCTATCAAGCTATCCTCAAGCAGCATAATTTCATCAGCACAAAGCATACGTGTCATACCTGTGCTGCTTGTTACTCGCTCATTATTACCCTTTATCTCATAGTTACCAAAGAAATTATTGCACCCAGCATTGCCGTTTAAGTAGATTAGATTCAAATCTAACAAATGCCCGATTTTCAGCTATCTTAATGTTTCTTTCACTGCCATTATCAATGAGTGGCTTCCAAATACCAAGTGCGTATAATCTGCTCTTGAGGATTTTGCGTATCGCTACAGCCTATCATCAATATACCTAGAATCCATATATACTTTACCTCATCATTGCCACTCAAGCTCCCTAAACACTTCCTTAATGCTTGAATGCACCTTAAGATTACTTACAAATGTATGACCAAAATGATCATCTTTGATTCTCAAATGCAGCTCGTGCTCCCCTTTAAGGCTTTGTGCGTGGGCTTTAAGCTTTTCTAAAATACCATCTTGCACACTTTGGGTATCCACCACCACGCACAGCGGCATACACATATCAACCTGTGCTACGCTCATATCAATAGGAATAATCTCATCTTCACTTTTTTCATCTGTCTTTTTAAAGATTGTTTCCACCTCTTCTTTTTTTGCTTCCCTTAACGTAAGAATTTTTAAGATACGGAAATTTAATCTATCCTCCACCTTGCATTTAAGCGCTATTGGCTCTTGTAAATCGATTTTCTCAAGGCTTTCAAGCTGCTTTTCAAACACCATAATCTCCATACTGCCGCCATAATCTAAAAATTCAATACTTCCAAAAGGCTTACCACTTTTTTTACTAATCCTTCGTTTGATAGATAGCACCTTACCCACAAGCATACACGAAGAATCAACTTCAAGATTCTCTAAATCTATACTTTTTACAATGCCCTTAATGCTTTGAATCTGCTCTTTAAAATCATCAAGTGGATGCCCGGACACATAAATCCCCATACATTCATATTCATAATCAAGCAAGGTCTTCACATCATACTCGCCTCTATCTTGAATAGATAAATAAATATTAATCTCCACATCATCACTACTAAACAAAGAGTTATGAATCATATCTTTTGCCTTGTCTTTCTCTCTGCCCTTTTCACAAAGCACATCAATATTTTCAAGCATACTTTTGCGCGAATAGCCTAGATTATCTAACCCGCCAGATTTAATAAGTGGCTCTAGTGAACGTTTAGTAAGCTTTGAAAAATCCACTCGTGCGATAAAATCCTCTAAACTTTTATACGCGCCATTTTTCTCACGCTCCTGTATAATATTTTCAATAGGCGCATCGCCCAAGCCCTTAATCGCACTCAAGCCAAAAATAATTTTTTTCTCCCCTTCAAACTCACCCACACCAAAGTCATTTTCAGAAATATTCACGTGTGGAGGCACGATGTCAATATTAAGGCTTTTGACTTCATCGATGTATTTTGCCACAGATTCTATTTTGCTCGTTTCACTTGTGAGCATTGCTGCCATAAATTCGTGTTCGTAATATGTCTTTAAATAGGCTGTTTGGTAGGTTATCATCGCATACGCCGCAGAATGCGATTTATTAAATCCATATCCGGCAAATTTAACAATAAGCTCCCATAAATCCTCCGCCTTAGCCCTATCATAGCCTTGCTTTTGCGCCCCATCGGCAAATTCTTTTTTGAGTCTTAGCATTTCATCAATCTTCTTTTTTCCCATCGCTCTACGGACTAAATCCGCCCCGCCAAGTGAGAATCCACCGATAGTTTGCACGATTTGCATAACTTGCTCTTGATAGACGATAACCCCATAAGTGGGCTTTAGTATCGACTCTAGCGAGTTAAAGGCATAATTGATACTCGCTCTGCCGTGTTTGCGGTCAATAAAATCATCAAGCATACCCGATTCCATAGGACCGGGACGATAGAGGGCAAGCATCGCCACGACATCTTCAAATGTGCTGGGCTTTAGCTTTTTAGCCAACGCTTGCATACCCTCAGATTCTATTTGGAATAGCCCTAGAGTATTACCACTCTGGATACTCTCATAAACCTTAGAATCCTCCATTTCCATAATGCTAAAATCAATCGCCTTGCCATATCGCTTTTTAATGAGCTTAATAGCATCATCAATCACGGTAAGCGTCTTGAGCCCTAGAAAGTCAAATTTAATCAAATCTACCGGCTCAAGCCAATTCATAGAATACTGCGTAGCCACACCATTCATCTTGTCATTGGTATAAAGCGGCACTTTGTTCCATAGCTCCTCTTGTGAATCTATCACAATAGCCGCCGCGTGTGTCCCTGCATTGCGTTTTAATCCCTCTAAAAGCACCGCATAATTCCACACTTGTTTTGCTAAAGCATTACTCTCAACCAACTCCCGAATCTTTGGCTCTTTCTCCCACGCACCATCTTTCTCCTGCCCATCCTTGCCTATATGCTTAGTCAGGGTAATACCAAGCTCATTAGGAATAAGCTTTGCAAACGCATCTGCATCATTATAGGGCATATCAAGCACACGCGCGACATCACGTATCACGCCCTTTGCCAAAAGCGAACCAAAGGTAATGACTTGTGCTACATTATATTTGCCATAGGTATTTGCTACATATTCTATCATCTCACCACGTCTACGTTGGCAGAAGTCCATATCAATATCAGGCATACTCACACGCTCAGGATTCAAAAACCGCTCAAAAAGCAAACCATACTTTAAAGGGTCAATATTAGTAATCTTTAGCGAATACGCCACAAGACTTCCCGCCGCAGAGCCACGCCCGGGACCCACAGGAATGCCATTTTGCTTAGCAAAATTCACAAAGTCCCATACAATAAGCATATAGCCCGGGAATTTCATCGTATTAATCACATTGATTTCTTGCTCTAGACGCTCTTTATACTGCGTATGCAAATTTTCAGGGATATGCTCTAGACGCTCATCTAGCCCCTGCCTACATTTATAAGCAAAATACGCTGCATCATCAATAGATCCTAAAGGGCAATTGAGTATTTGGGGGAGATTTTCTTTTAAAGCATAATCTTGCGTGTTTTTAAAGGTAGGCGGCGTAGCGGGGGTATTAGATAATAGCACTTCCCCTGTATGCTTATTTCTAATCTCTATATTTTTAAGATTTAGCTCTAAGCGGCATTTTTGCGCGATTTCTTGTGTGTTTGCAATCACTTCAGGTATATCGCAAAAGAGCCTTTGCATTTGCTCGGGCGATTTGATATAAAATTCTTTCACAGAATGCTTGATCCTATCTTTGTCATTGAGCGTTTTTCCCATTGCCACGCACATAGCAATTTCCTGTGCGCTTGAATCTTCTTGTAAGGTATAGTGCGTATCATTGGTGGCAATCACCTTTACCCCGCATTCCTTGCTTAGCCTAAGAATCTGCTCATCGATAAAGAACTGATCGGCAATGCCGTGTCGCATAATCTCTAAATAAAAATCATCGCCAAACATATCCTTATATTCTAGCACAGCTTCTTTCGCTACTTCATAGCCTTTCGCGCCATAGCGGACATTACGTGGGTTATTGATATTAAGCTGCCAATTCACCTCTCCTTGCAAACACGCTGAAGAACATACAAGCCCCTCGCTTCGCTCCCTAAGCAATGCCTTATTAATACGTGGATAGTAGTAGAATCCTTGAATAAAAGATTGTGAGCTAAGATACATAAGATTCTTATAGCCCACTTCATTTTTCGCGAACAAGCAAAGGTGAAATCGCTGTTTGACATTTTTATCATTCAGCACATCGCCATTATGGATATATGCCTCTATGCCAATGATAGGATTTAGCCCCTCCTCTTTCATTGTTACATAAAAATCAAGTGCGCCAAACATATTGCCGTGGTCAGTTACTGCCACTGAGCTCATACCTAATTCACGGATTTTTTTCGCTAAAATTTTAATCTTATTTGCCCCATCAAGGAGGGAATATTCTGTATGTAAATGTAAATGTGTGAAACTCATCATATATCCTTTTTAAAGCAGCAAAATCCAGATAAGGAATTATAAAACAAACTTTTGTTAGAAACGCTTAAATTGAGAAAGATTCTTTATTTAAGCCTCTCACCCACCAATTAACGTCTAAAGGAATACCTTTTGTACTATGTAAGCAAAATCTATACGCAAAAATATAATCGCCCTGCATAAAGTTTAATTTACATATTGTATTTTAATATTTTGTGATATAATCGAGCTTCTTATGGAAACCGCAAGGAGTGAGATGTGATAAGCCTCAAGGGCATTAGCAAAACCTATCCTAATGGCTTTTGTGCCTTAAAAAATATCGATTTGGAAGTCTCAAAAGGTGATATTATGGGGATAATTGGCTATTCTGGTGCGGGTAAAAGCACACTTATACGTATCATTAATCGCCTTGAAGAGCCTACAAGCGGGGAGTTAAAAATCGATAATATAAATATACTCAAACTCAATCAAAAGCAACTCCAAGCCCAAAGGCAAAAAATTGGTATGATTTTTCAGCATTTTAACTTACTTAGTGCTAAAAATGTGTTTGATAATGTCGCCTTTGCCTTGCGGATTGCCAAATGGGATAAAAAGGCAATTAAACCTCGTGTAGATGAGCTTTTAGAGATGGTAGGCTTAAGCGAGAGAGCTGCATTCTATCCTAGTCAGCTAAGTGGCGGACAAAAGCAGAGGGTAGCCATTGCTAGAGCCTTAGCCAATCACCCTAAAGTACTACTATGCGATGAGGCAACTTCCGCCCTTGATACAAAAACTACGCGCTCTATCCTTGCGCTTCTAAGGGAGATTCAGCAAAGGCTAGATTTAAGCGTGGTGCTTATCACACATCAAATCGAAGTCGTGCGCGAGATTTGCAATAAAATGTGTGTGATGAGCGATGGGGAAATCGTAGAGCGGGGTAGTGTGAACGAAGTCTTTGCCAAGCCTAAGCACCCTATCACACAGGAGTTAATCGCATTCCTCCCGCAAGATGACAAACATATCATCACTCATTTAAGGGATTTACGCAATGTGTATAGGGTGATTTTTACCGGTGTTTACGCGCAATCTCCACTTATTAGTCAAATGATAAAGCATTTTGATATTGATGTGAATATCCTAAGCGGACATATTGATGAACTTGCTACAGGGGAAGTGGGGCATTTGACACTAAAGATTATTGCCACAGATGATAAAAGAGATAAGGCATTAGCGTGGCTTAAAACGCAAGGCGTGAGTGTCTTTAGCATAGATTCTAATCCGCAGGTGCAAGGAAAGTGCTATGCTTGATTTTTTGAATCTGTGTGAAAAGCATTTTTTGCTTATATTGCGCGATATTTTTAGCGACCCTGTGGCATTTAGCTTAGCAAAAAGCGTGTGTGAAACCATCTATATGGTGGTATTTTCTGTGTTTTTTGCCTGTGTATTTGGGCTGCCTTTGGGCGTGTATTTGAGCGCAATTAAGCCCTCTGGCATTATGGCAAATGCCCTTGTGTATAGAATCTTAAGCGCGATTGTCAATGTTGTGCGTTCCTTTCCTTTCATCGTGCTGATATTTTTGCTTTTACCGCTTTCAAAAGCCCTTATTGGCACGAGCATTGGTAGCACGGCGGCGATTATCCCGCTTGTGATTGCAGCTACTCCATTCATCGCACGGCTTTTTGAGGGGGCATTTGATGAAGTGGATAAAGGCTTGATAGAAGCCACAATGAGTATGGGGGCGAGTAGATTCCGCGTGGTGCTAATGATGATAAGCGAGAGCCTCCCCTCACTGGCAAATGCCATTACCATTACAGCAGTAAGCTTAGTGGGCTTTTCAGCTATGGCTGGTGTGGTGGGTGCTGGAGGGCTAGGAGACTTAGCCTATCGCATAGGATTCCAATCTTTTAAGCCCGATGTATTGACTTATGCGGTGATTTGTATCATTATTTTGGTGCAATGTATCCAAAGCAGCGGGGACTTCATCGTCAAGCGTTTGCGCGCACATCGTTAATCTTAATTCAAAGGAGGAAAATGAGAAAACTAGGCATATTACTTTTAACCATATTGGCATTTATCGGTTGTGGCGATGATAAGGCAGATTCCCATATAGAATCAAATACGCAAACGCAAGACAAGGCAGAACTCACCATTTTAAGAGTGGGTGCTACGCCTGTGCCAGCGGCAGAGATTCTAGAATTTATCAAGCCACAGATGAAAGCGCAAGGTGTGGAAATGCAGATTCAGCAATTTACAGATTATGTCGTGCCTAATGTGTCCTTAGCAGAGGGAAGTAGCGATGCGAATATGTATCAGCATAAGCCCTTTATGGATAAGACAAATGAGCAAAAGGGTTATCATCTCGTGGCTCTAGCACCCATATATATCGTGCCACTAGGATTTTACTCTAATAAGTTTAAGAACATTGATGAGTTTCCACAAGGAGCGACTATCGCTATTCCCGGTGATGCGTCTAATATGGCAAGGGCGTTTATTTTGCTTCACGATAATGGTGTGATAACGCTCAATGACGCGAAAAACCTTAGTGCAAGTGAGCTTGATAGTGTAGAGAATCCTAAGGGTTTGGTGTTTAAGCCCTTAGAGGCGGCGGGATTGCCTAAGGTGCTTGATAGTGTCGATGGAGCTGTGATTAACGCAAACTACGCACTTCAGGCGCAAATGAGTATTAAGGAATCGCTTTTTCACGAGAATGATAAAAGCGCGTATGTGAATGTGCTTGTCTCTAGGGAGGACAATCAAAATGATGAGCGCATAGCGGTGCTTAAAAATGCACTTCTAAGCGATGAGACAAGGGCATTTATTCTCTCAAAATACGAAGGGCAAATCCTCCCTGCCGCTCAAGATTCTACAAAGGAGTAAGTATGAAAAAACTAGGCATATTACTTTTAACCATATTGGCATTTATCGGTTGTGGCGATGATAAGGCAGATTCCCATATAGAATCAAATACGCAAAAGATAACACTCAAAGTGGGTGCTACGCCTGTGCCACACGCGGAGATTTTAGAGTTTATCAAACCGGATTTAGCAGAGGAGGGCATAGACTTGCAAATCGTGGCATTTACTGATTATGTAACACCTAATGCGAGTTTGGATGATGGCTCACTTGATGCAAATTTTCATCAACATAAGCCTTTTTTAGATGTGCTCAAAGCGGATAGAGGGTTTGCATTAGAGCCGATTGCAAATATCCACGTAGAGCCGATTGGCTTGTATTCTACTAAGTTTAAAGATATTGATGAATTGCCTCATAATGCGGTGATTGGCATTCCTAATGACCCAAGCAATGGTGGGAGAGCCTTGCTTTTGCTTGAAGCCCAAGGGCTTATCAAACTTGCAGATTCTAGTAATCTCAACGCCACAGATCTAGATATTATAGAGAATCCTAAGCATTTAAAGATTAAGCCTGTAGATGCAGCACTTTTGCCTCGCACATTGGGCGATGTTGATGCGGCGGTGATCAATGGCAATTACGCGCTTCAAGCAGGGCTAAAGAGCAGTGATGCATTGCTTTTAGAGGGACCGCAATCGCCCTATGCGAATATCTTAGTCGTGCAAAGTCAAAGGGTTAATGATGAAAACTTGCAAAAGCTCAAAAATGCCTTGCAATCTCAAAAAGTCAAGGATTTTATCAATGAAAAATATCAAGGCGAAATTATTCCTGCCTTTTAATCATTTTAATTAAGAACAGATTCTGTATTGTCCTTGCATTCTCATAATTAATGTAAGGACAATACAATAAGATTTTACCTTCAGCCAGACTCGTAACCCAACTATCCTTATTAATATTAAGAATATAATTTTGATAAAAATATTTTATCTTGATCTTACCACGTACTACTAAGGATTATATATTCTCGGCACGGCCACACTACAATTACCATAAATAAAACCATTGTTGTTATCCAAGAATTATTTGAATCCTCGTTTTTAGCTTTATCCTATATCTCAAAAAATGAGTAAAAATGTATCACTTAAATTACATATTTTTTAAATTACATATTGTATTTTAAAAAATATGTAATTTATCAGTATAATCACTCCATAAGTTGCAACACACTTAACACAAATAAAAACCATAGGAGGTAAAGTATGGGACACAAAAAACACATTCGTTTCAATGCGTTTGATATGAATTGCATTACCCACTTAAGCCCGGGTTTATGGCGTTATCCCGGAGACCAAGCCTTAAAATACAAGGACATTGAATATTGGCAAAATGTCGCTCGTATAGCTGAAAAGGGGCTATTTGATGCAATTTTTATCGCTGATGTTTTGGGCGTATATGATATCTACAATGGCGATGATGAGGCGGCATTGCGCGGGGCAGTGCAAACACCTGTGAATGACCCTGTGCAATTAGCGGCTATTGGTGCGGCAGTTACCAAACACTTAGGTTTTGGAATCACTGCTGGCGTGCCTTTTGAGCACCCATTTCCATTTGCAAGGCGGCTTAGCACACTCGATCATCTTACCAAAGGACGCGTAGGTTGGAACATCACAACAGGCTATCTGCCTAGCGCAAACGCGCAAATGGGGACAAAAGAACTTCCACACGATGAGCGGTATGAGGTAGCTGATGAATATTTAGAGGTGATTTACAAGCTTTTGGAGGGCAGTTGGGAAGATGATGCAGTGATTTTAGATAGGCAGAGTGGGCAGTTTGCTAATTCTGCTAAGATTCACCATATCGGGCATAAGGGCAAATATTTTGATGTACCCGGAATCCACGTATGTGAGCCAAGCATCCAACGCACGCCCGTGCTATTCCAAGCGGGCAATTCCCCGCGAGGTATCCGCTTTGCAGCGGAAAATGCGGAGGCGATTTTTATTTCGCCCATCTCTAAGGAATACACAAAAACCGCTGTCAAGCAGATACGCAATGAACTTATAAAAGCAGGGCGCGACCCACATAGCGCGAAAATCTATGTATTAGCGACCATCATCACTGATGAAAATCAAAAACTTGCCGAAGCAAAGCACAAAGATTTGCTAAGTTATGTCAATGAGGAAGGCTCTTTGGTGCTTAATTCAGGTTGGCTAGGAGAGAATCTTGGCAAATACAGCCTTGATGACCCGCTCACAGAAATTACATCTAATGCGATTATTGGCAAGGTAAAGGAATTTGCCGAATCTCGCACCGATGAGGGCAAAACTTGGACTTTAAGGGAACTGATTAAAATCGCGGGAATTGGTGCATTAGGCAATAAAATCATCGGTGGCAAAAAAGAAGTATGCGATACCCTGCAAGAACTCATAGAATATAGCGATGCAGATGGGTTTAATCTCGCCTATGCAACCACACCGGGAAGCTTTGAGGATGTAGTGGAATTTATCGTGCCTGAACTCCAAAAGCGAGGCGTGTATCAAGAATCCTACACAGAGGGAAGTTTGCGCCATAAGCTCTTTGGCAATGGTGATAGGCTGCCCTCCTCTCACAGAGGGGCGAAATACCGCGTAGGTGGCGAGAAATCTACGATAGATGATTATGCTAATAGTGGTAGAACTAAAAAATAAGGAGAATCTATGCTCTATAATGAATACAAAAAAGGGATTTATATCCTGCATGAGAACCCTGAGTGGATACCACCCTTTGCTGATGCGTTTAAACGTGCGGGAGTGGAGTTTAAAGAAATACTTCTAACACGTGGCGGGATCAACCTTGATGTGCCTCCACCCGAAGGTGTATTTTGGAGTAGACTTAGTGCTTCAAGCCATACGCGCAACCACGCGGATTCTAAAGAATATGGACGGGCAATTTTAGCGTGGCTGGAATCTTATGGCAGAAAGGTGATTAATGGCAGTAATGTGCTTGAATTTGAAGTAAGCAAAGTGAGGCAATATCTCGCTTTAAACAACGCAGGATTCCGCACACCAAAGACCATAGCGGTTTTTGGCAAAGATGATTTGCTTAAAAGCGCGGAGGCTCTGCAAACGCCCTTTATCACAAAGCATAATCAAGGTGGAAAAGGCTTAGGTGTGCAGCGATTTGAGAATCTTAAAGAGCTAAAGGATTATGTAGAATCAAGTGCCTATGAAGCCCCTATTGATGGCATTACGCTCTTGCAGGAGTATGTGCGCTCTAAGGAGCTTTTCATTACGCGATGTGAATTTATTGGTGGAAAATTCGTATATGCTGTGCGTGTAGATACAAGTGGCGGAGCGTTCAAACTCTGTCCTGCCGATAGTTGCGACATTGAAAGGGCAGAAGCCCTGCCTGAACTTGCTGGAGCAGCCTGTGATATAGGCAGTGGCGATAAGTTTAGCGTGAGGGAGGAGATTACCACACAAACGCCGCTCGTGCAGCAGTTAGAGACATTTTTGCAAAAACATCATATAGAGATTGCCGGGGTGGAGTTTATAGAGAGCGATAAAGGCGAAAATGTGGTGTATGATATTAATACCAACACTAATTACAACAGCACTTTAGAATCTAAGCTCCGCGCACAAGGGCAGTTGGGGGCAGCAGATAAAGTAGTAAGCTTTCTACATCGGCTTTATGAAGGATTATAAAGGATTTATAAGGCAAGAGGGGGCTTTTTAGCTTGGATTCACCTTGTGGCAGGAGGAGATGCTAGGGATTCAAAGTGGGCTAGGCTACCTCATCATAATAGATGGACGTAATCTCATCGCTATGGAATATGATGATTGTGGCGATGATTTTTATAGGGATTTTAGGGCTTTGTGTTCATTGAGTTTTTAGCCTTTTGGGATATAATACTCTAAAGCGCAAACTTGGAGAAAAAGTATGATTGCAATCAAACATTTATCACAATCTTTTCATCAAAGGCAGATTCCAAACAATATCAATTTAGACATTAAAAGGGATGAGTTTTTCGCTTTGATTGGGACAAGTGGCTGTGGCAAGAGGACATTATTAAACATCATTGGCGGATTTGAGGACTTTAATGATGGAATCTTATCTATTAATGGACGCCCTTTCTTCCATAGAGCGAATCTCATAAACTGCATAAAGATTTTTCAAGAATATGCCCTCTTGCCGTGGTGCAATGCGCTTGGTAATGTGAGTTTCGCGCTTTTGGGAAAGGGCTTTAGCGCTATTCAAGCCCGACAAAAAGCATAAGAATACTTACATCTCGTGCATTTAGGAGGCTAGAGCTTTTAGAATCTTAGGTTACAAAAGCCCTAGCCTTAAAAAGCTAGAATTTAACACAAAGGAATATTATGAAAGTAGCACAAACTAGTTGCACAAGATTAGAGCCTATCGATAAAGAGGGCTTAGAGGAACTCGTAAAGGCGGGTAAGGCAAACCCGAATGCGATTAAAACGCTCAAGTGCAAAACGGTTGCGGAGGGCAAGTTTCGCCATTTGAACTACATTCGCAATCTCCCTGCCTATGTGGTCGATGAGCCACCTACACTCTTAGGCGATGATACCGCACCAAATCCTAGCGAAACTCTTTTGGCTGCACTTGGCAGTTGCCTTGCTGTTGGGATTCACGCTAATGCAGTGGCAAATGAGATTGTGATTTCTAAGCTTGAATTAGAACTTGAAGCAGATATTAATATCACTTCTGTGTGGGGAGTGGGTGATTTGAGCGAGGATAAGCCATTGGGATTTACCGATGTGCGTGTAAAAGTCATTTTAGAATCTAATGTAAGCAAAGCAAGAGAAAATGAGCTTATAGCACACGCTAGAAAATACTCTCCTGTAGCAAATACGATTGCAAGAGCAGTGAATTTATCGGTGAACTAGATGAAAAAATATTGATAAAATATTCTCTACATCAAAAGAACAGAGAAAGGCGATTAACAAGGGATTCTGTCCTTATAAATCTCTCAAGAATTTAAGTTAAGTTGGGCTTTTGAATCGTTTTCAAACATCGCCAAAATCTCTAGTGTGTGTGCGAATACAGGCTTTGCGTGTGGGCGCAGTATGCTTTATACCATTATCTTTTGCATAGGCAGAATCAAGAGCAAGAGCTTTTGGGAAGATCCTAGGAGGAACAGAGCTTTCAAACCCTGTGAAAACCTTTGCCCGCCTAGAAAAGATTCTGCCTTAAGGCAGAATCTACGCAAGGAACGTGATTTTTAAGGATTATTTTATGATGTGATAAACAATCCCGCTCATTTGATGCTCCCGCGTATTCTGCCCGGATTTGTGCTTTTGTAAACAGAGGTATAACATTGGGTATTATCCAAAATGCTATAGCAGGTATTGAAAAATATATGAAAAAGGATAGAATCCAAAAGCTTGATAAGAAGATAAAGTATTTGTATGCTAAAAAAGAATTTTTGCTTCAAAAAGCTCAAAAACTAGCAAAAGAATCTCTATGGCACAAAAACTTTTCATCATATCTTAAGCTCAAGCTCCATTTTGTGAAACTAGCCCTTAAGACTTCTCAAACGCTTATGAGCAAGCGCGAGTAATGGTTTTGGAAAGATTCTATGAGAGAGTAAAATTTTAGAATCTTAATCTTGTGAGTGTTATCACACCTTCAATCGCTCATATACACAAGCTCTTAAAAGCCTGATGTAATATTTGCAAAATTATTTATAACGAGACAAATCACACAAAGGAAGCATTATGAAATTTGGTTATTGGACACCGGTATTTGGAAGCTGGCTAAGGAATGTTGATGATGATACCACACAAGGGAATTGGGAGTATATCAAGGATTTGGTGCTACGTGCGGAGGATTTGGGCTATGTGCTCACCCTTGTGCCAGAGCTGTATTTGAATGACATTAAAGGCGAGAAAGCTGATGCACTTGATGCGTGGGCTATCGCTAATGGTTTAGCAGCTATCACGCAAAAAATTGAGATTCTAGCAGCCCTCCGTCCGCAATACCATCAAGTCGCACTCACAGCAAAGCAAATTGCCACTATTTCGCAAATTTGCAATGGACGCTTTAGTATCAATATGGTATCAGCGTGGTGGGCAGAGGAAGCTCGGCAATATGGCATTAACTTTGATGGGCACGATGATAGATATGCACTCACACACGAATACACCAATGTACTAAGGGGATTTTGGGAGCAAAGCCCCTTTAATCACAAGGGCAAATATTTTACATTTGAAAATGCCTATAATGAGCCTAAACCACCTAAGACTCCCCTTGTGTATGCCGGAGGTGAAAGCGAGAGAGGGAGAGATGCTATCGTGCAGTTTGCCGATAAATATCTCTTGCACGGAGGCACATTAGAGGAGGTGAGAGAAAAAATCGCCGATATGAAAGCGCGTAGGGCAAAGGCGGGTAAAAGCCCATTCTTGGGTTTTGGTATGGCAGCCTATATCATTATCCGCGATAGTGAGGCAGAAGCGTTAAGAGAGCTAGAGCGCATTACTACGATTAAAGATGAAAAGGCTTATGAAAATTCTTTCAAAAATTTTACGAACAATTCGCAGCTTGATGTAGAAATCAGCAAACGCGAATACAGCGTGTCAAATCGCGGGTTGCGTCCGCATTTTATAGGCACAGCACAGCAGGTAGCAGAGCAAATCAAAGCCTATGAGGAAGCAGGGCTTGAGCTACTCATCGTGCAATGTGCGCCGATGAAAGAGGAACTAGAACGTATCGCCAAAGAGCTTATGCCCTTAGTGAGATAGATTGGATCTCTATGGCTATGCTATTACGCTAAAGTGCTGCTTAGTCTCCTATATTTTACTATCGCCATACCTCCTACTAAAGCTCTTATGGTTTAAAACGGCTTCTCAACGGCTTCTCATAGGATAGATATGGCTCTAGTAAATATATCTTGCCATTAGAATATTACATCGCTACGTTCTTTTCATACTTAAGCAAGAGGCCAAGGAGGCTTGATTAAGCTATTATCTATACAAAACTGCTTCACAAATATTAAAGAACATTTAATTTGCAAAATTAAAACACTATGCTTTTAGCTAGATTTGAACTATTAACAAACTTTTAATGCAAGATTCACTAAGATTGTATGCAAATTAATCCCCTAAGGAATCCCCTCATGGTAGAAACAATAGAATGTAAAATTAACATTACGCTTTTGCACTATACGCCGCTCAATGTTTGTAGCAATGCTATCCGCACTTGTTGGCAGAGCTTTGATAAGAGCGATAATGGTGGGATAAAAGATTTAGAGCTTATCGATAGAGTAGGTAATAAATACAAACACGCAAGCACCTTAGAGCATCTCTATTATAATTTTTATATTCAAGGCATTTCACGTGCGTGTTTGCAGGAGTTAGCTCGTCATCGTATGGCAAGTTATAGCGTAAAATCCTCACGTTATACATTAAAGGAACTAAAAAATCTGCCGAGCTTCCTGCCTATCAATGATGAAAATCTCGCACGCGCAGAGGAATTTGTCGTTTTTACAAGTAATGAAAAGGTTAATATTGCCTCGCTTCACGCCCTTGAGCGACTGCGTGAGATTTTATGCGATAATGTAAGCAATGATATGGCTAAGTTTGCTATGCCAGAATCCTATCGCACAGAACTCAGCTTTAGCATTAATGCAAGGAGTTTGCAAAACTTTCTTTCTCTGCGCACATCTAAATCCGCGATGTGGGAGATTCGCGCATTAGCTCTTGCACTTTTTAAGGCCCTCCCGGAGGAGCATAAGTTTATCTTTGAGGATTGCATATCTTCATAAGTGTTAGCATTAGGGCTGCATCTATTTTTTGTCTTTGCAGGATTTTGCAAGAGTAATTTTATATAAACGCAAATGCGATACAAAATAGAATGATAAAGACATACATGGATTCTACAATTTTATAAAGAATTTTTATCGCCTGTATAGTTTTTATTGCTAGAATCATAAAGCTTTTATTAGCAGTATTTTTCTTAATATGAGGAGTTTGTATGAGTCATACAAAATATCAAAGAGGCTATTTTATGCCTCCTGTGGAAAGTTTAGAGTGGAGTAAAAAAGAATATATTAAATCCGCGCCTATTTGGTGCAGTGTGGATTTACGCGACGGCAATCAAGCCCTTATCACTCCTATGAGCCTCGAAGAAAAAATTACATTTTTTAAGCTGCTGCTAAAAGTGGGATTCAAAGAAATTGAAGTGGGATTTCCCGCGGCGAGTGAGACAGAATATCGCTTTTTACGCACATTGATCGAAGAGAATCTGATTCCTGATGATGTGAATGTGCAGGTGCTTACTCAAGCTAGAGAGCATATCATTAAAAAGACTTTTGCGAGTTTGGAGGGTTGCAAAAATGCAATCGTGCATGTGTATAACTCTACATCATTTGCGCAAAGGGAGCAAGTCTTTAAAAAATCTAAGCAAGAGGTGAAGCAAATCGCCATTGAGGGCGCGACATATCTTAAAGAATATGCTGCAGCCACAAAGGGAAACTTTCGCTTTGAGTATTCGCCAGAAAGCTTTAGCGGCACAGAGGTGGATTATGCCCTTGAAGTGTGTAATGCTGTGATTGATGTCTTTAAGCCCACTATGGATAAAAAGCTCATCATCAATCTCCCTGTAACCGTGGAGATGAGTCTCCCACATATCTATGCCTCTCAAGTAGAATATATGTCTAAGCATCTCAATCATCGTGAAAATGTACTTATCTCTCTCCACCCGCATAATGACAGGGGCTGTGCGGTAGCCGATGCGGAATTAGGGCTTTTAGCAGGGGCAGATAGGATTGAGGGCACACTTTTTGGCAATGGTGAGCGCACGGGTAATGTAGATATTATCACCCTAGCAATGAATATGCACTCACACGGCATAGACCCTAGGCTTGATTTTAGCAATATCCCTGCTATTTGTGATGTATATGAGAAAGTAACAAAAATGCAAGTTTATGAGCGACAACCCTACTCGGGCAAACTCGTATTTGCAGCCTTTTCGGGCTCTCATCAAGATGCGATTGCTAAAGGTATGGCTTATCATCAAGAAAAAAATCTTCGCACGTGGAGTGTGCCATATCTCCCTATTGACCCTAAAGATGTGGGGCGCGTGTATGAAAACGATGTGATTCGTATCAATTCACAAAGTGGCAAGGGCGGGATAGCCTATATTTTGCACCATCATTATGGGATCAATCTCCCCCCACTTTTAAGAGAAGAATTTTCCTACTATGTGAAAAATATCAGTGATAAAGAACACAAAGAGTTAAGTCCTGATGAAATTTGTGAGATTTTTCAAAACGATTTTGTGAATCTTACCTCACATTTTAGTATCAAAGCCTTTCATTTCACACAAAAAGATGATACACAAAACCACATAGAAGCCTCCCTAGAAACATCCAATGCAAAAGGAGAATCTAGCTTAATCACAAGCAGTGGCAATGGGCGGCTTGATAGCGTTGCAAATGCACTAAGGGAGTATCTTAAAATGGATTTTGAAATACTCGATTATAGTGAGCACGGACTTAAGAAGGGTTCGGATTCTAAAGCTGTGTCATTCGTGCAGATAGAAAGCAAGGGCAAAAAATGCTTTGGTGTGGGCATAGATAGTGATATTATTAAGGCTTCGGTTTTTGGGCTAGTAAGCGCACTTAATAGAATCTTGAATTAATAAATAAAACAACAATTAAGGAGCATATATGGGAATGACAATGTCTCAAAAGATTTTAGCTAATCGTGCGGGAATGGAGAGTGTAAGAGCAGGTGATTTGATTATGGCAAAGCTTGATATGGTGCTTGGTAATGATATTACCACGCCTGTAGCGATTAATGCCTTTAAGGCGGCAAAATTTGAAAAAGTTTTTGATAAAGATAAAATCTCTCTAGTAATGGATCATTTCGCTCCAAATAAGGATATTAAGGCAGCTACGCAAAGTGCGCAATGCCGATGTTTCGCTAAGGATTTTGATATTTCACATTATTATGATGTGGGGAATATGGGCGTGGAACACGCGCTTTTACCCGAGCAAGGCATTGTAACCATTGGCGATTTAATTATCGGGGCGGATTCTCACACTTGCACTTATGGAGCGTTAGGGGCATTTTCTACCGGTGTAGGCTCTACGGATATGGCGGTAGGAATGGCGACAGGACAGGCGTGGTTTAAAGTCCCTAAAGCGATGAAATTTAACCTCAAAGGTAAGTTGCGTCCATTTGTGAGTGGTAAAGATGTGATTTTACATATCATTGGTAAAATCGGCGTTGATGGTGCGCTCTATAAAAGTATGGAGTTTAGCGGTGAGGGCTTAAAGAATCTTACCATCGATGATAGACTTTGTATCGCTAATATGGCAATTGAAGCGGGGGCGAAAAATGGCATTTTTGAGGTTGATGATATTACAATTGATTATGCCAAAGGGCGCACGAGTAGAGAATTTAGAATCTACAAAGCCGATGAGGACGCAGAATATGAGCAAATTTTTGATATTGATTTAGATTCTATCGACCATACCGTGGCATTCCCACATTTACCTGAAAACACAAAGGAAAAAACTCAATGGGGAGAAGTGAAAATCGACCAAGTGGTTATTGGCTCTTGTACGAATGGGCGATTAAGCGATATGGCAGTGGCAGCAGATATTCTAAAAGATAAGCAAATTGCTAAACATACACGCTGTATTATCATTCCTGCTACGCAAAATATCTATTTAGAATGTATCAATAGGGGCTATTTAGAGACATTTATTAAAGCCGGGGCTGTGGTTTCTACGCCTACTTGCGGACCTTGTCTAGGCGGGCATATGGGTATTTTAGCCGCAGGTGAGAGATGCGTAGCGACTACTAATCGTAACTTTGTGGGCAGAATGGGGCACGTAACAAGCGAAGTCTATCTCTCTTCGCCCGAAGTAGCGGCTGCAAGTGCGGTAAGAGGGACTTTAAGCGCGCCACAAGATATATAAACAAAAGGAGCAAATATGAAAACAAAAGGATTTATCCATAAATATGGTGATAATGTAGATACTGATGTGATTATTCCCGCGCGATACCTCAATACCGCTGACCATAGAGAGCTTGCGAGTCATTGTATGGAGGATATTGATAAAGATTTTGTCAAAAAGGTAAAGGCAGGAGACATTATGGTGGGAGGCTGGAACTTTGGCTGTGGGAGTAGCCGAGAGCACGCCCCTATTGCGATTAAGGCAAGTGGGATAAGCTGCATTATCGCTAAATCCTTTGCAAGAATCTTCTATCGCAACGCCATAAACATAGGACTTGCAATTATAGAATCTGAAAATATCGCTCAAAGTATAGAAAATGGCGATGAGGTGGAAATTGACTTTGATGCGGGGGTGATTAAAAATTGCAATAAAAATGAGCAATTCCACACAACACCTTTTCCGCCTTTTATCCAAGAAATCATTAATGCCAATGGCTATTTGAATTGGATTGCTAAAAACAAGGCAAATGCTTAAAATACTTAGCTATATAAAATAACTAAAGGAGTGCAAATGAAAAAGCATATTGCTGTCATTTATGGCGATGGAATTGGCAAAGAAGTGGTAACACAGGCACTAAGAATCTTGCAAGCCATCGCAGATAAATATCATCACACATTTGTCTGTGAAGAGGTCTTAGCCGGGGGCTGTGCGATAGATGCTTGTGGAGAATGCCTCCCTAAAGAAAGCTTAGAGTTATGTAAGAAAAGTGACAGTGTGTTACTTGGTGCGGTGGGCGGTCCTAAATGGGATAATGAGCCTAGTCATAATCGCCCTGAAAGTGCGCTTTTAACCTTACGCAAGGAATTAGGATTATTTGCTAATATCCGCCCAGCGAAATTGTTTGCAGAGCTTAGTAATGCAAGTCCTTTGAAAAGTGAGATTTTAAACAAGGGCATTGATTTTATTATCGTGCGGGAGCTGATTGGGGGCGTGTATTTTGGCGAACACAAGCTAGAGCAAAAAAATGGCGAGAAAGTCGCAAGTGATGCGATGACATATAGCGCCTCGCAAATAGAATCTATCGCAAAGGTCGCCTTTGAACTCGCAATGAAGCGCAAAAAGCATATCGTCTCTGTGGATAAGGCAAATGTGCTAAGCTCATCACGGCTTTGGAGAGAAACAGTAGAGGAAGTCGCAAAAGACTATCCGCAAGTAACCCTTAGCCATATGTATGTGGATAATGCAGCTATGCAGATTTGCCGCGCACCTGGTCAATTTGATGTGATTCTTACCGAAAATATGTTTGGCGATATTTTGAGTGATGAGGCGAGTATCATTACTGGGACAATTGGCGTTATTCCCTCTGCCTCACTATCAAACACATCTTTGGGAATGTATGAACCAATACACGGCAGTGCACCAGATATCGCCGGGCAGGATATTGCTAATCCTATTGGAACGATTCTTTCTGTGGCGATGATGTGTGAACTATCCTTTGGGCTAAAGGCTGAATCTCAAGCGATACAACACGCCGTGCAAACCACCCTAAAAAAGGGCTACCGCACAGGTGATATGATGAGTGATGGAATGCAAAAAGTAAGCTGCACACAAATGGGTGATATGATTTTAGAATCTTTGCAAGGCTAACTATGCTCTTTAACTCCTATCTCTTTATCTTTTGTTTCTTACCTTTAGTATGGATAGGATTCCATATTTTACGATATAAAAACCATATAAAAAGTGCAAAAATATTTTTAATATCTGCAAGTTTATTTTTCTATGGGTATTGGAAATGGCTTTATCTGCCTCTATTGCTTAGCTCTATGATTATTAATTATTTTATAGCAACAGCAATCCTTAAACATAATTCTACTTTGCTTATAAATGCAAAGAATATGCGGGGGGGGGGGCAAAAGTAAAATATACCTTATTGTAGGTATCCTCTTTAATCTATTCCTTTTAGGATTCTTTAAATATACTGATTTCTTTTGTGAAAACTTTAATCTTTTTTCTGCGCTTTTGCATTTAGATTTTACTCTCCCTCTGCCTCATATTCTCTTGCCCCTGGCTTTATCTTTTGTAACCTTTCAGCAAATTGCCTTTTTAGTGGATTGTTATAAATGCATTGATATAGCTGATATACAGGGAGGATTCAATACTCATATTAAAGCTAAAAGCGAAGATATTTGTAAAAATGACAAATCTAACAATAGAGATTCTAAAAATAATACAGAATCCGCAAAAGATTTCAATGCTACATCTGCAAAACAAATCCCCTATCATAAAACTTATTACAACATAAATGATATAAAAAAGCCTCATATTCACTTTATTGATTATTGCTTATTTATTAGCTTTTTTCCACAACTTATTGCTGGTCCTATTGTCCATCATAAAGAGATAATGCCACAATTTAATACCTTATCTCCATATATCAAATGGGATTATGTGGCTAAGGGATTATTTATCTTTACTATTGGATTATTTAAAAAAGTATGTATCGCTGATAGCTTTGCTAAATGGGCAAATGCAGGATTTAAGTCTGTGGAGAATGGCGAAGTGCTAAATACAGCAGAATCTTGGGCTACCTCTTTATCTTATACTTTTCAACTCTACTTTGATTTTAGTGGATATTGTGATATGGCAATAGGATTAGGGCTATTATTTGGCATTATGCTACCTATTAATTTTAACTCCCCCTATAAGGCTTATAATATCAGTGATTTTTGGAGGCGGTGGCATATTACATTAGGGAGATTCTTAAGAGACTATCTCTATATCCCTCTAGGTGGGAATAAGAATCTCAAATATGCTTCTTCTAAATATTATATATGCTTAAATAAAATACTCACTCTAAGAAATCTCTTTATCGTGGCATTTTTAAGCGGTGTGTGGCACGGGGCAGGCTGGGGATTTGTGATGTGGGGAGTGCTGCACGGCTTAGCAATGATAATCCATAGAATCTATATGTGGTGGATAGAAAAGATAAAAGAGGGAGTGTCTAAGAGATTCCATAATCAAAAAAAAGATACATTACTTAATGCTCCATATAATAAAAAGGCTCTACATACAAAAAAACGTATCCTCTCTACAAGGTATAAATCTATACTCTTAGCCTTTTTAGATTCTAAACTCTATGCCATACTTTGTTGGTTTATTACTTTTAATTTTATCAATATTGCTTGGATATTTTTTAGAAGTGAGAATGTGCAAGGGGCATTGAATCTGTTAAAGGGGATGTTTGGAGGCAATCTTATATTACCTACTTTTTTAGAATCTTCACTGCATTTTTTAGATAGATATAGTGTGAGGTTTGGCAAATGGGCAGTGAGCATAGATGACTCCTCTGTTATTATATTTTTTAGTGTGTTTGGGGCTATGGTTGTATGCTTGAAGTTAAGAAACACTATTGAGCTTATAAACAGCTTTAAGCCCACATATTGCACACTTTTGCAAATACTTATATGCTCTGTTATCGCATTATTGTGCATTGATAGGGCTCAACAATTTTTATATTTTAATTTTTAAGGACATAGATGAGCGATAAAAAATTTGTTATAGCATACATTTCTATTATCAGCATATTAGTGCTAATTGTTACAGGAATATTGTATTATTTATCGCGAATTTTTGAACACAATAGTTTTGAAGCAATCATCCAACGTCAAATAATAAATAATTCTCTTTATGGAACAGCATTAAACGAAAATGTATTTGCTTATAAACTTGAACTTATTAAGCAAAGTAAGCCAAAAGTTATTGCTCTTGGTTCATCAAGGGTATTACAATTAAGAGAGGAATTTTTTAATACTTCTTTTATTAGTGCTGGAAATGCAATGAATACCTTGAATGAAGGGCAATATTTTTTAGAAAAAATGCTTAAATTTCATCAGCCCGAACTCATTTTATTAGGTTTAGATATATGGTGGTTTCACCCACACTTTCCAAATAATGCTAAAGCTCCTTATCATAGCATTACAGGAACTAATATAAACTATGCTAAGTTAATAGACATAATCAAATTAATATATAAACAAAATTTTTTTCAATTTTCGTATATTATCGATAATCATTTTATTAGAAATCCTTATACGCGTCTAGATTCTTTAGGTTTAAATGCTATGCATAAAAGTCGGGGATTTCTTAAAGATGGCTCATATATCTATGGAGAAATCTTTGAATCTTATCCTACACAAGATGCACGTTTTCAGGATACACTTGAAAGAATAAATCAAGGTACTAGGAAGTTTGAATACGCTTCTGCTATCGATGATAGTCGTCTTACAAGCTTATTAAACATAATGAATACTTTGCATAAACACAATATTAAGGTGATAATTTTCTTTCCTCCAGTAGCCCCAAGCATATATGCTGCAATGAAAGAGAAAGAGATGGAGTATCAATATGTTAATGAACTCTTTTTTACTCTGCAGAGATTAAAAATTAATTTTTTTAACTACCACAATTCTGCTATTTTGCACAATGATAATTGTGAATTTATTGATGGGTTCCATGGAGGTGATATATTTTATGCAAGAATATTGCGCAATATGGCAGAAAAGAGCCAAACGTTAATGCCTTATGTTAATATCCTATATTTAAATGAAATTATAGATTCTCACGCAGGGAAAGTTTTTTCCAAAGATAATATCAGTTATTTTTATGAACAAGATTTTTTAAGTTTAGGGTGTAAAAAATAATTTTATGCTCCTTAACGTGATATAATCTAGGCTTTGCCTGATAGTGATTAAGGCACATTAAATCTAAAAATACATTATAAATATCATAAAGGTTTTAATGACAAAGTGAGTGAAAATTGGCTCTTGCTATGGACTATAGAATCTAACCTTTTAACTCACCTGATGAATTGCAAGATAAAACAGCAAGAATCGTTTATAATAAACAAAATCCGCTCTATAAATATTAATAAATCCTTAGACAAAACCTGTGATTTAGATACAATAATCAAAGAAACTTGAAAAATATTTTACTAAAGGTGTTTGTTTAAATCTTATATAAAATTACACATCAAGATGTTTTACATCTTTAGCATGCTCTTGTATATAGGCTCTACGTGGTTCTACCTCATCTCCCATAAAGAGTGTAAAAATCTCATCAGTATTGCTTTCATCATCAATTCTCACACGTAAAAGTGTGCGATTAGATGGAATCATTGTAGTTTCCCATAATTGATCTGGATTCATTTCACCTAAGCCTTTGTATCGTTGAATATACGCGTCTTTTTTAGCACTTTCTTCAATTTTTTCTAAAAATACAATTAAATCTTCATTATTTAAAAATTCTAAATTCCTTTGAGCGATTTTTTGGTAAATAAACCGTGCTTCATTGAAAAAATTATCTTGTGAAAGCTTATCATCAATATTGAGTTCTACAAGCCCTACTTTTGTCTGCACATAGAGTGTAATGCGTTCTTGACTGATACTTTTATTTAGAATGTTGCATTCTTTACTTTGGAGGAAAGATTCTATATTTTGGCTAAGTTTTTCAAGTGAGAGTGAATCTAAATGTGGATTTTCTACTAAATATCGCACAACTTCTATCATAGGATAGCGTTTCTCAAGCTCTTTGAGAATAGAACGATAATGTGAAATAAATTTAAGAATCTCTAAAAGTTCTCTATTTCCTATACCCTCGAAGCTAAAATTTTCAATGCCATTTTCGATGAGATATTCACTTAAAGTTCGTTCATCTTTAAGATAAATTTCTTTCTTGCCTTTTTTATAGCGATAGAGCGGAGGTTGAGCGATATAAATATGTCCATTTTCAACAAGCGGCTTCAAATAGCGATAGAAAAATGTCATTAAAAGCGTTTGGATATGGCTACCATCGACATCAGCATCTGTCATAATGATAATTTTATGATAGCGGAGCTTCTCTAAATTAAACTCATCGCCAATTCCACAGCCAAAAGCGGTAATCATATTTTTAATCTCATCACTTTTTAAAATCTTATCAAGGCGAGATTTTTCAACATTAAGAATCTTCCCACGCAATGGTAAAATAGCCTGAAAAGCTCTATCACGTCCTTGCTTTGCACTACCACCAGCACTATCACCCTCTACAAGATAAATTTCAGATTCTCTAGGATCCTTACTTTGACAATCTGCTAACTTACCCGGTAATGTCCCCACAGAAAAATTTTCTTTCTTACGTGTCAAATCACGCGCTTTTTTTGCTGCTTCACGTCCTCGCGCTGCCATAATGGCTTTTTGCATAATAGCTCGTGCTTCATTAGGATTTTCCTCAAAGAATTTTGAGAGTTTCTCATAAGTAAGCTTTTGCACGATTGGTTTTACAAAGGAACTGCCTAGTTTGCCCTTAGTTTGCCCTTCAAATTGGGGGTCAATGACTTTTGTAGAAATAATGGCTACAAGCCCCTCTCTCACATCTTCACCGCTTACTTTAGAATCTTTTTCCCGTGCAGAAGCATTTGCCTCGATATAATTCATGATTGCACGACTAAGCCCCGCACGAAATCCTGCCTCGTGTGTACCACCATCGGGTGTGCGGATATTATTTACAAAACTTAACACTTTTTCATCATAACCCTCATTATATGCAAGGGCAACTTCTATTTCACATTCTTGCTCTATGGCATCAAACCCTATAACTGATGAAATAAGAGGTTTTTTATTAATATCTTGTATAAATTGGCTTAATCCCCCATCAAAATGGTAATTTTCCTCTAATCCTATGCGTTCATCTTTGAAACAAATTGTAATATTATGATTAAGATATGCCATTTCTTTAAAACGAGTGATAAGTATCTGCGCGTCAAATTCTAGCACTTCCATTACTTCGCTATCAGGGAAAAACTCTATTGTAGTGCCGTGTTTTTTTGTATCTCCAATAATTTCTAAATTACTTTGAGGAATGCCTTTTGCAAACTCTTGGCGATAAATATGTCCATTTTTATTAATAGTCATAATAAGTCGCTTTGAGAGCGCATTTACCACACTTACACCTACGCCGTGTAAACCGCCTGAGACTTTATAAGTATCTTGATCAAATTTCCCGCCTGCGTGCAATGTGGTAAGTACAAGTGTAGCTGCAGGGAGATTTTCAGTAGGGTGAATATCTACTGGAATTCCTCGTCCATTGTCTTCGATAATTGCACTTCCTTCTGTTGTAAGTGTGATATTGATATGATCACAATGACCCGCCATAGCTTCATCAATGGAGTTATCTACCACTTCATAAATCATATGGTGCAAACCGCCTATATTGGTATCACCAATATACATACCCGGACGTTTACGGACAGCTTCTAAGCCTTTTAAAACTTTAATATTACTTGCTTGGTATTCTTTTTTTTCCATTGTGGAAGCTCCATAGAAGATTCTAAAAATGAATTAGAAAACTGTGATTAGAGAATCACGGGCATAATGACGGTTGAAAAATTTTCATTTATAACGACGAAGGGTGTATTTGGTTCATTGATACAAAATGTAAATTCATTACCATCAATTTGTGAAAGAAAATCTAAAATGTATTTAGAATTAATGCCTAGAGTGAGATTTTCAATATTAGTTGATACTTCAATTTGCGTAGAGGCTTCACCGCTTTCTTCATTAAGAGATTCAAAAAGCACTTCATTAGGAGTAAGTGTAATTTTGATGTTATTTGCTAGTGATTTGACAAATTGCAAAGCATCAATAAATTTATCTTTAGGAAGCACTATTTTATGCTTAAATTCTTTAGGAATGATTTTTTCATAATCAGGATATTTGCCATTGATAAGTTTAGTATAAAAAGTGTATTCATTGTTTTTAATAATAAGATGTGTAGTATTATGATAAATCTCAAAGTTATCTATAAAGAGTTTTAAAATTTCATTAATAGCCTTTTTAGGTATAACAAGTGATAACGTGTCCACAGATTGGCTTTTATATTCAATAAGTGCAAGTCGTCTTGTATCTGTGGCGACAAAATTAAAGCCATATTCTTTAATATCAAGAAGTGAGCCGTTTAATTCATATTTAGGATTATTAGTATCTACAGCTGGATTGATTTTTTTAATAGAATTTAGAAATTTTGTAGATTCTATGTGGATTTTCTTGTTTGTGTCATATTCTGGGAATTTTGGAAATTCATCAGCATTAAATGTAGGAAGTTTTGTTTTTGATTTCCCTTGAGAAATATGTAAGATGGAATCAGAATCTTGTTTAATTTCAATTGTTACATCTCCATCTTTAAGATTTTTAATAATATCAAGGATTTGTCTACCATTTGCTGTAGCGTTTCCTTGAGATATAGAAGGTATGTTGATATGAGATTCAAGCCAAGTTTCATAATCAGTAGCTCTGATGATTAATGTATCATTTTGCGCTTCAAAGTAGATATGTGAAGTGATTTGTGAGCGATCTCGTTTATCAAGGAAGTTTTGACAATTTGTAAGAACGCTTTCTAATAAGCTCTTTGGAAGTGAGATTTTCATTTGCGGTGTCCTTTAAATGATTTTTAGTAGAAGTAGTAGAGAGCGTGAAAAGGTGAAAAAAGCTTTCAAACTACTATTTTGCTTCAAAGTTGAGCGTGAATAATTGATGAAATTATATCACATATTTTCTTATCATTATATCTAATTTTTTTATATTTTGGTAGTTTTAGGTGGTCATTAATCTAGAATCTTGGAAACTTACAAGCTTTTGTTATAATCTTTGTAGTATAAGTTTTTAAGGTGTATGATGAGTTTTGAAGTAAAGGTTACATTAGATAGGATATATATAGAGCTTCAAGGGCGATGTGATTACACATTAGAGAAGAAATCACAGGTTGTTTTAAGGAAGTTTGTAAATGCTCACGCACATATTACATTGGATTTCACTCATACTTCATCAGTTGATTTTGTCTTTTGTAGTTTTATGTATGGGCTTTTAAAAGATAAAGACTTTGAGATGATAGGGGTAAATTCTCAAATAGAAGCGATGTTTGCGCTTATTAAACGAAATTTAGAGAATTCTAAAAACACGCAATCTTCTTTTTCACTACAGCTTTTTCCTATGGTGAAGTATTTTTTTATGAATGTTGGTAAGAAAATAATGCAATTTTATGAAACTTGTTTAAACTTCTTACAATTTTGTGGGACGTGTTTATGGTATTTTTCCCGTGCAGTAGTTTTTCCTCATCGTTTTAAAATAAGTTCAATTTTTTATCATATTAATGAATCTGGTTTCAAAGCTTTACCTGTGGCACTTTTAACAGCTTTTATCGTAAGTTATGCGATTGCTTTGCAAGGTGTATTGCAATTAGAAAAGATGGGTGCACCGCTAATGAGTGTAGAGATTGTGGCAAAGCTCTCTTTACGTGAGATGGGACCTTTTATACTCGCTATTGTGATTGCAGGGCGAAGTGCCTCAAGCTTTAGTGCACAACTTGGAGTGATGAATCTCACAGAGGAGAATGATGCACTTAAAACGATGAATCTTAGCCTTTATGATTATCTTATTTTGCCACGCATTTTAGCTTTGGTGATTATTATGCCTTTGCTTGTGTTTGTAGCTGATGCGGTGAGTCTGTTTGCAGCAATGCTTGCGGTGAAAATGCAAACAGGCATTAGCTTTGTGCAGTATTTAGAGAGATTCTATGAATATGTGGGGATTAATAACTTTTGGGTAGGTGTGGTGAAAGCTCCTTTTTTTGGTGCAGCAATTGCGCTTGTAGGGTGTTTTCGTGGGCTATATGTGAAAGGTGATACAGAATCTATAGGGCTTGAGACGACAAAAAGTGTGGTAAATGCACTTTTTTGGGTGATTCTCATCAATGCAATTTTTTCAGTTATTACAACAAGGCTTAATGTATGAATATTATTGCAGTTAAAAATCTCTACACACAATATAATGATGTAATTATCCACAATGGGATTAGTTTTAATGTGAAAAAAGGTGAAATCTTTGGTATTTTGGGAGGGAGTGGCTCGGGTAAAAGCACTCTGCTAAAAAATATGCTCTTTTTGCAAAAGCCTACTTCAGGGGAAATTACTTTTTTTGGCGAGGATATTTGGGCTTTAAGAGAAGATAAACGTGATAAGATTCTTAATCGCTGTGGTGTGATGTTTCAATTTGGGGCATTATTTTCATCAATGAATGTGCTAGATAATGTAGCATTTTTACTCATACAAAAAAGTCAATATGATAAACAAACTATTTATGACATTTCAAAAATGTGGCTGGAATTAGTTGGTTTAAATGTATCTATGGCAGAGAAATATCCTTATGAATTAAGCGGGGGAATGAAAAAACGTGTCGCCTTAGCCCGAGCTTTGGCATTAAGCCCAGACATTTTGTTTTTAGATGAACCTACAAGTGGACTTGATTTGCAAAGTGCAGAGCGATTTGATATGCTTATTGTGAAACTTAAGGAAATACTTAAAATTACGATTGTTATGGTTACACACGATTTAGATTCTATCAAAGATAGTGTGGATAGATTGATTTTGCTTGAAGATAAACAAATTGTGTTTGAAGGCTCACTTAATGAGCTTTATAGTCAAATGTATCATAATCAAACGCAGGGTAAAATCTTCACGGGCAAACGTGGAGAACGTTTTTGGCAGAATTTTAAAAATGATAGAATATAGTTTCATATATCCTTGTATTCTTGCGTGATTTTACAAGTATGGAGAGAGTAATCTAACGAACACTTTGTGCGTATAAATGTTTCCATTATGGCATTTATTATGAAACGTTAATTTATACTTGCGAAGTAAGTTTTTAAGGTATAAAATCTATGATTCTCCCCACAAGTGAAGTATATCCTCACTTGTATAAAATCAATCGCACGGTAGTGCCAACCTCTTTAAAGCGTCGTAGGGTTGAGGGATATAAGGGGAGGGAGCGACTTTGCAATTTAAGCCCCTCCCTCTTAAAAAATAAAAAGTAGCGTAGAAATAATGAAAAGGAGCATAAAATGGAACGTAATGTGCAATATGTATGGATTGGAGCGATGTTTTTTATCGTCTTAATCTTTATGATTGCTTTTATTATGTGGCTTAATCGTTTTGAAATAGATTCTACAAAATATAAACAATATTACGCATATAGTTCAAGTGAAGTAGAGGGTATAGGCACAAATACACCTATCCGTTATAAAGGCATTAGCATAGGACGTGTGAAAGATGTAAGCTTTAAAAACATAAAAGAAGGCACGATACAGATTCAAATGCTTATAGACGCTCATTTAAATGTGCGAGAGAATGCAAAAGTAGTGATTAGCTCTCAAGGATTAGCAGGGGCGAATTATCTTTCATTGATACAGGGTGATGGTGGAGAATTAAGGGAAAATGCAGAGGGGAGGAAGGTCATTGAGCTTGATAAGGGCGGGTTTGAAAAGATTATCAATAAAGCAAGTGAATTAAGTGATGATATGAGTGTGCTATTAAAAAATGTCAATAGCACTCTTAATGAGCAGAATATAGCAGAGGTTAATGCAATTTTAAAAGAAATGCGCTTGACAATGGAACATTTGCAGCGTATAAGCGCACAGATTGATACGCAAACAAAAAATGGCGAGTATAATGTGCGTGAGATACTTACACCTACGATTTTGCAGCTACAAGCGACATTACAAGATATGAGTAAGTTTTTTAGAGAGGCTTCTATGTTTTTAGATAAAGTGGATAAAAATCCCTATGATAGCCTCTTTGGGAAGCAAGAACATAAAGAATCCAAAAGATAAGGAGAGCAAATGAGATGGATTATTTTAAGCGCGTGTATGCTATTTTTAAATGCCTGCGTTGATGTGAAAATTGTTTCATCTATTGATAAAATTACATATTTTAATCTCTATAATCCACAATCTTTTGAGAATGCAAAAACTTGCAAGAAAATATCAAAATTAGCGATGTTTGATATATATGCCAATGCTCCCTATGATAATAGCAATATTTATATTTTTAATATGCAAACTTTGCAAGTGGATACATTATTTGCTAAGAAATGGATAAGCTCACCAAAAGATATGCTTAAGATGGCACTGCTTCTTAAGGCACAAGAGCAGTGTTTTGAGCTTTCAACACCGCCATTTGGGACACAAAAGATACATAAAGCCTTAAAGCTTTCCTTGCTTTCTTTACAAATTTTAAATGACAAAGGTAGCTATAAGGCACAAGTGAGTGTTTTTTATGAAATAATGGATATGAAAACACATCAAAACAAAAGCGGTATGATAGAATCTTTAGTTCCATTAGATTCTATAAATGATGAATATATCGCCCTAGGCTTTGCTAAAGCAAGTGATGAGATACTTAAACAGCTTTTAAAGGTGCTTGAGGCATATAAAGGATAATCGATATAATGCTTTAAATGGACGACTTTAGTGTGATAAAGCAGCCAAAGAAAAGATAGGTATAAAAAAGTATCTTGTAAAAGATTATATGCAATTTTAGCTTTTTATTTTACTTTTAGAGTTTGATATTTAAGAGCTTAAATTTAAAATTGAATTTCTTTACCCTTATCATCTTGTATAATCCAGCCTTTGGGTGAGGGCAAAATATGATAAGTTGCTCCTGTTTCTAAATCAAATACATAGCAGGGTGAGCTTTCTAACTCTGCTCTTTGCACGGGAATGACTTTAAGTCTCTCACACACTTCTTGCATATCTTCACACAGCGCACTAAAGCCACACATCATCAGTTTATACCGCATAGGATTCTCCATTTTTATTTGCAATATTGTCATTTGATATTTTACAAAAGGTATCAAAATGTCGTGGTTTTATGATACATAAATACAGGAAAATAAGACTTTGTCTTAGGTATTAAAGCGTATTTTCACTTTATATTTGCATATAATTTATTAGGGCTTAAGTGATATAAAGCAACTCCTGAAGTGAGGATACTACCATTTAAACCTATTTCCTGCCGTGTAAGAAATTTCTATGATTTAAAAAGTGAGCTAAGGGCATCAATTCCAAGTTTTTCGCTCTCTATTTTCTCTTCTTTATCTGGTGTGCGCTCACTTGCTAATTCCACAAGCTTAATATCACATTCACATAGCATACTTGCCAAGCGGATATTTACGCCATTTTTTCCAATGGCTTTGCTCTTTTGGTCGCTTTTGATTTGCACGATTGCTTTTGGGCGTTTATTCTCTGCACCTTGCTCTATTTTCACACTCATTACACTTGCAGGTGTCAAAGCCTTAGCCACAAAGATTTCAGGTGTGCTATGATACTCTACACAATCAATATTTTCGTTTGCCAATTCCTTGCTCACTGCATTGATACGCACACCTTTTACGCCCACGCAGCAGCCAATAGGATCAATCCTCGCGCTATTAGAATACACCGCAACCTTTGCCCTATCCCCCGGAATCCTCGCGCTCTTAAAAATAATCACCTCATTATCTTTAATCTCTGGCACTTCCATTGCTAAGAGTTCTTCTAAAAATTTTGGTGTCGTGCGTGAAAGCTCCACTTGCAAACCATTGCGATTAATGTTTACAAATTTGAGAATGGCTCGCACACAATCACCTACTTTGAATTGCTCGCCCTTAATGCGATTTTTCTGTGGCAAAATAGCGCGGATACTCTCAATTTCAATAAAAGTATTGTCTTCTTTATCTATGCCTACCACTTGCCCATTAACGATTTTACCCACCATAGCGCGGAAATTTTGCAAGATTTGGTCTTCAATGGAGCGTTGCAGTTGATATTCAAGATTCACAAAAAGCTTGTTAATTGCGCCTCTACTCATCGCCTCTAGTTGTATTTCGCAATCCACTTCATCATTTATTGCCACATCGCTTAGCTCTTTTGTGTTAGATAGAGGGATATAAATGGCTTTTTCTTCCTCATTGAGCTCCTTATCATCAGCACATACCTTCATACGATAAAATAGCCTTAATGTCCGCTCTTTGCTATCTTCTTCGACAAAATAATTATGATAGGGATTAATTTCTTCACGTGCAATCTTAACTAACCCCTCTTTGACAATCTCTAGCACCACTTGATTATCTAAGCCCTTGTCATAGGCAATCAAATCAATAATGTCTAAAATCTTTTCCATTTAAATCATATCTCCTAGTCCTATTGGATACCCTATGTGGCTGTGTGAGGCTAAAAGCTTTCTTAAAATACCATAAGGCTTATTAAAGAAGAATCTCATTGTAATGAAATTTTGCTTAAAGTTTCAAAAATATGCCTATTTTTAGCTATAATAACCGATTCTAAAATAATACTTAAGGAGATATTATGGAACTCAAACTTGCCAAAACCACACTTCAATCTAAAAGCAAAGCAGGAGCAAAAATCAGCTGTGAGGATATATTAAAAAAATGCACTCAAGGCACACATATCTTTTACTTTGACAAAGAAAATTCACATAAAGATATGCAAAAGGCTTGTAGCTTTTTCCAAAAAGCCGGGCATAGTACACATCTGCACGAAGTGCGTTATGCGCTTGATGAGGGAAGCTATATCTATGAGCTACATATTATTTAATTATCTAAAAAAGAAAAAATATTGACTACAAGGAATATGAAATTATTTATCCAAACGATGGGTTGTGCGATGAATGAGCGTGATTCAGCACATATGATTGCTGAATTGCAGGATAAACTGCAATATACCCTTACAAATAATGCCAAAGAGGCAGATTTGATACTCATTAATACCTGCTCCGTGCGGGAAAAGCCTGAAAAAAAACTATTTTCAGAAATTGGAGCATTTGCTAAAGAAAAAAAACAAGGTGCAAAAATCGGTGTGTGTGGTTGCAGCGCGAGCCATCTAGGGGCAGAGATTATTAAAAAAGCCCCGAGTGTGGATTTTGTGCTAGGGGCAAGAAATGTCTCTAAAATCACGCAAGTCCTTTCTCGCCCAAAGGCTGTGGAAGTGGATATTGACTATGATGATAGCACATACGTCTTTGCTTCGCCCCAAACTATGGGTATTAAAGCAATGCTTAATATCTCTATTGGTTGTGATAAAAAATGCAGCTATTGTATCGTGCCTTTCACGCGAGGCAGGGAAATCTCTATCCCCAAAGATTTGCTTCTCACAGAGGCAAAAAAACTTGTGCAAAATGGCGCAAAAGAGCTATTGCTTTTAGGACAGAATGTTAATCATTATGGCGTGAGATTTTCCCACCCTCACCCTAGGACAAACTTTACTGATTTATTACAGGAGTTAAGCCAGATTGATGGATTGTATAGAATTCGCTTTACCTCGCCTCACCCGCTACATATGGACGATGAATTTTTAGAAGCATTTGCTACTAATCCTAAAATTGCTAAGGGCATACATATCCCTTTACAAAGTGGCTCTAGCAGGATTCTTAAAATGATGAAGCGTGGATATGATAAGCAATGGTATCTCTCACGGATAGAAAAGCTTAAATCACTTCTGCCTAATGTCGGTATAGGCACGGATATTATCGTAGGATTTCCCACAGAATCCAATGCAGATTTTGCAGATACAATGGAGGTGGTAAAAATCGTAGGCTTTGATACGCTATATAGCTTTGTATATTCGCCACGTCCGTACACAAGTGCATATAGTTATGATAAAAGTATGCAAGTTCCACCCGAAGTAGCAAAGGAGCGTCTAGCGCAATTACAGAATCTTCATAAAGACATCTTACGTAAAAAGGCGCAGGAGGAAAAAGGGCGTGTATATGAAGTGCTAGTAGAAAATCACCGTGATGATGATATGCAGTGCTTTAGCGAGGGGCGCACAAGCCATAATAAACTTATTAAAATCATAGGCAAAGCCCTGCCTATTGGGGCTATCGTGCAGACAAAGATTACACATAATGAGGGCGGGGCGTTAATGGGTGAATTTATAAGAGAGCTTAGTCTTAAGGAAGCTTTAGAGTTTAATATAAGGGCGGCTAATGCTAAGTAGAGAGACAAAAAGACGCATTTTAAGCAAGATTCTCCCGCCGCTAATGTATGGAATCTTGCGACTTTTATATGTCTTGACACGACATAGATTCCACATCAATGAATATGCAAAAACACATAATTTCATTGGGGCTTTTTGGCACGGGGAGCTGCTTATGCTGCCTTTTTTATATAAGTATTTTCAAAAGCACGTAAGCAAAGAGCGCGATAAAGGCTTTTATATTGTGCTATCTCATCATTTTGATGCAAGTATTATGGCAAAAGTCTGCGCTATGTTTGGCTTAAAAAATGTGCGCGGCTCAAGCTCTAGAGGAGGGTTAAAAGTTTTAATAGATGCCTTTGGACTTCTTAATAATGGCTACGATGTAGCCCTCTCACCTGATGGACCAAAAGGACCTTATCATTCTATTGGCGATGGTGTGGTGGCGATGAGTCAAAAAACAGGCAAACTTATCATTCCTTTACGTGTTGTATGTAGTCGATACTGGGAGTTAAAAAGCTGGGATAAGTTTCGTATCCCTAAGCCATTCTCGCGAGTGGATTATTATATGCTTGATGGTTTTGTAATCGACAAAAATATGAATGTTGAAGATGCAAAAGTATTGGTGCGCACACACTTAGAAAAGGAACTTTAAATGCTTGTGTATTCCTATATATTGAGAGAAGTTTTACTCGATTCTAATAAAACTCTAAAAGAGCGAGGAGAATTGATTTGCTAAGATTTTTGCTTCGTCCATTTTTTTCTACAATCCTTATTGGTGTAAATCTCGATGGGAAGGTATGCTCGCTTCAAATTGTAGTGATGAAAAATAATAAAGTCAAAAATACCATCAATAAAGAATTTAAAATCGTAGATAAGGAGTTGCCCATAGAAGCAGCAAAGCTCATTAAAAGCTATAAACGTAAATACCCCTTCACTTATCTTAGTGCAATGAGTAAGACTTATAATCAAGGCTTAGCAAATTGCTCTAAAAAGGGCGATCTTATCAAATTTGGTGTCAATTCTAAAACATCACGTATTGTTGAAATGCCTAACCAATGGCTTTTTTATATTCAAAATCTCGCAGTAGATGAAAATCGTGTCAAATTTATTCGCGCTCTTGGTTTGGATCTGTTATTCTCTCCTTTTATGCTTGTGTATGAACACATCAAGAATCAGCTAGGCAACAAAATTAAGCTCTATGTATTGCAGGAACGGGCGAGTATGACGCTTTTTGTAGCTGATAAAAAAGGGGTGTATTTTGGTGGATTTTTTATGATAGGTGGAGAGTTGGAGCAAAGCGATGATGATAATAGCTCTATGACAGAGGTACATTCTTTTAAAGAGCTAAGTGAGTTGGATTCCATACTTGGTTCACTTGATGAGCTCAATGAAATTGGTGAGCTAGAGGATTTAGACGAAGAGCTTATACGCAAGGAGTTCGCACCTGATGAAGTGGATTCTCAAAAACAGCAAGAGGCTGAAATGTCTCGTTTAGAGGCTTTAAGAGATTTAGCACGTGCCTCAAATGCAGCGGAGATTCTCAAAAATTCTATTAGCGAGTTTTATAGCAATCCTATCTACAATGCCCAGTTTATAGAAACTATCGTAATTCTTGATACTTATGGTATCACCAAACAAGCCCTTGATCATATCCGCCAATCTTTAATGATTGATGTGAAAGTGCTTCCACTGAATATCCCTGAAGCACTTATTAGGCTTGCTAAAGCAGAGCTTGGTAATCAAGGATAAGATATGACTTATAGCTTTATACGTCCTAAACCTAAAAGTATTTTCAAACGTTATACAAAAATTTGGTTTTTTTACACAGTGTTAGCCGTGGTTTGCATATATGCTTTCGCACAAGCCCTAGAAAAACAAAGTATTGAGAAAATTAACGAAAAAGCTCAAATAGAAGAAACTATCCAGCATACAAAACTCAAAGCCATTGTAGTAAAAGACTATATAGAGCGGCTTGATTATGAAGTCAATCTTGGGGAGAAAATCCAAATACAAAACAAAATGCTAAAAGATGGGCTATCTAATCTCCTCAATCTCATTCCTGATCAAATTACAACAAAAAGCATAGAGCTAGATTACAATATGCTTGTGATGAAAGGCTTAACACCTTCAAAAGAAGTGTATAAGTTTCTTTTAGAAGCCCCATTACGTGCAGTTTTTACACAGACAAAAGTAGAGTTTTATCCGCTTATGAGTGGGTGGTTTAACTTCGTCTCTGTAAGCAAGGCAAATCCTTCACTCAAACCCCTTAAGCCGACTAGCCAAGGAGCACAGTAATGGATAGTGATTTTCGCACAGATTGTACGCTTAAGAATCTTGCATTTTTTTGTATGTTTGTTGGTATTTGCGGATTTTGTATTATTAATATGCTTCTTCCTAAAATTACTGAATACAAAAAACAAGCGTTAGAGACCAAAAAATCAAGAACAACCCTCAATCAAGTCAATAAAGATTATCTCGCTATAGAAGCACAGCTTAAAACACTCTCTACCCAGTATTACAAAATTCTCTCAAGCCTGTATAATGAGGGTGATGAAGCAAAGCTACAAGATTTATTACAAAGTCAATTCAGTGCAGTAGAAGTAAAAAAATTAAATAGCACAAAAGAACAAGAAATCATCGATACTCGCTATCAAATCATTGGCTATGCCCCAGATACCCAGAGCATTGAAAATTTTATCCTATGGGTAAATAGTATGCCTTACTTTGCACGTGTGGAGCTGCCTATTAAAATGGAATTTGATGAAAAAAGCAAGCATATTTATTTTGTAATGATTGTTGGGCTTAAAAATTCTGCCTACAGAGAACATCAAATTATTCTTGAAAATCATTTGCGATTTGATCATTTTAAGCCTTAAAAATCGCTAGAATCACTATGCTAAAGCATTATTCCGTCTTAAAAAATGAGCTTACAAGAGGGCTAGAGTGGCAGGGTGGTGTGCTGCTAGATTGCACACTAGGTTTCGGGGGGCATAGCTTTGCCTTTTTAGAATCTAATCCAAACACACAAATATATGCCTTTGACAGAGATAGTTCTGCTATTGCTTTAGCCAAGGAGCGCTTGAAGGATTATGCCTCGCGTGTTTGTTTTTACCATCACCCTTTTTCACACGCGCTTGAAAGCTTAAGTGATGATGTGCTAAAGCAGACAAGAGGCATTATCGCCGATATAGGGGTAAGCTCTATGCAGCTAGATGAGGAGCATAGGGGCTTTGGCTTTTATTCTAAAAGTTTAGATATGCGTATGGATTCACAATCCCCGCTTAGCGCACAAAACGTGCTCAATACCTATTCTCTCGTGCAGCTAGAGACGATTTTTAGAATCTATGGAGAAATAAGACAAAGCAAGAAACTCGCTCATCTCATTGTGGAGCAAAGGCAGAAACAGCCCTTTGAAAGCTGCCTTGAATTAAGTAACTTGATTGAGAGGCACTTCCCACGTGTGGGTGGATTACACCCGGCCACATTAGCATTCCAAGCACTGCGTATTGAGGTCAATGATGAGCTAGGAGAATTACGCACTTTGCTTCAAAGCATAGAGAATGCGTTTGTTAAAGGAGTGTTGTATAATTGCAGGGTAGGTATCATCTCCTTTCACTCGCTTGAGGATAGAATCATCAAGCAGTATTTCAAGCAATGGAGTAAATCCTGCATTTGCCCACAGGAGCGCTATAAATGCGAATGTGGCAATAACCACGCTTTAGGAGAAATCCTTACTAAAAAGCCTATTGTGCCAAGCAAAGAGGAAATCGCTCAAAATAAACGCTCACGTAGTGCGAAACTGCGTATTTTTGCCTTAGGAGAGAAGTATGAATGAAACACCCTCTTTGCACGATATTATCTTGCCACATTCACGTGTGAATGAATGGGAGAAAGACGCGCTTTTAGAGAATCTCCCAAATAAAGAAGTAGATGTCAAGGAAACAAAGAGCTTAGGGTTTAAGGAGTTAAAAATAGCAATGTTCATTTTCTTAGCCCTGCTATTTTTGTGTGTGCCAAAAATCTATCTCTCTAATACGATTTATTACCTGAGTAAAGACATTGTGAGCCTACAAACTCAGCACGATATACTCCTTGATGAAAACAAACGCTTAAAACATGAGATAGAAACCCTCCGCTATCGCTTTTTGATTTTAAAGGAGTTTTAGCTTTGGCGCAGTCATAATCGAAGGTTTACAATTATTTTCTTGTGAGCTATTTATGACAAATAGACTAAAACTAGAGGATTTATTTAGATTATATCCCTCCTTAAAAGGCACTAAGTATACTTACATATCTAAGTCTTATATAGAGGAAGAAAAACAAAAGAGTTATTGTTTTAGAAAGTAACTTTTGCCAAAAATAGGCAACAAAAAGCATTTTCATTTACTTTACTTATCTTTTTTTAATAAAAAAATAAGTTGATTTTTCATTTCTCTCCAAGAATACTCACGTTATAGCAATGCCTCTAAGTCCCTGTATGTCGGTAAAATTGCGACTAAACATTATTGATTATTTTACAAACTTATCGTTAAACTATATATTTAGAATATTTTTAAATATATAGTTTAATTTTAAATATAATTAATATATATTTAAAGTATAATTAAATATATTAAGATTCTAAGTCTGTCTCTTCGTAATGAAGTTAAAAGACAAGAAGCATTGTATTGAAATATCATATTAAGTTATATGCGGTAAAAATCAGGGGCAGGGGTGCTTTATGTTTTACTATCAGCCATACAAGAGGGTTTTAACCCCAAGTAGTGGATGCAAATCAACCAAATCTTTTTTATTATGTGCAGCAAGTATGTTATATATTGCTTGTTTATGCTTTATCCCCACAGTATTATTGTCTAAAACTTATGATGAAGCCGTGATTACTTCTCTTAAAAATGGGGGCAAACTCTATAAAAAAGCTTGTGCCCAATGTCACGGTGGTAAAGGGAAAAGCATACCTCCCGGAGGAGCACTCCACGAACCCATTGCTGGTATGCCTTATGCTGTATTAGAGAGCATACTTTTGGGCTATCGGCAAGGTATGGGAGATAATGGTGGGGCAAAAGGGACAATGAGCGCAAGCCTTATGCGCTTTAAATTTACCGATCAAGATATAAGAGATATAGCTTTGTATGTAGAAAATCTTAAACCTAAAGAAAAAACAGATGAGCAAAAAGAAACGTATAATGCAGCCTTAGAGGGATATTATTATCAAGTGGCTGCATATAAAGGGCAAATGCCTCCTAGCATATTAAGTAAAATTGCCCAATATCCCTATATCGTGCATATGAGCGAGAGCAAAGGCGATATACTCTATCGCTATCTTATAGGTGCCTATGCATATCAAGATCTCAAAAAAGATAAACAAGCCATAGAAATACTTACTAAACAAACCCATATTCAACGCAATATGAAACCTATGATTCGCCACGTAGATCAGACTCTTTTGTTGTCATCAGTTGATAGAGCTATAGAGCTCGTCGCTTTAGCCAAAGCCAAAGAAGTATTTGTGCAGCAAGCTCCTATTATACCAGATTCAAATACCCCAAATAAAGATAATACAAGTCACAACAGCTCTACAAGAACTCTTCGCAACAAAGAAGAGCAAACCAAACAAGAAGACACAAGCCAAAAGAATATCCCAACATATACAAATAAAGAAGATAAGAAAGTAGAAATTAAGCATAAAAAGACACAGGAGAAAGATTCTAAAGAAAATGCTCCAATAAAAAGTGAGCCCACACAACTCACCCAAGAGCATAAGAACGCCTCTATACGAAATCTCTTTGCAGACGATGAGCAAGAAAATGCACAATCTGCTTCAAACAAAAAGACTAAGAATCTCGCAAAGAATAAAGATGTTCTTACAGATTCTAAAGATACAGAGCTAAATGCCACAATCCATACCGATAAAAAAGCAGATATTAAAGAAAACTCTTTGCCTTTTACATCTCACCTTAAAGAGGGATATTACTATATAGTAGCCACTTATGCCAAAGAAATACCCCCCCATACACTTAAAAGCATTGCCTCACATCAGTATATATTGTATCAATCAAATAATGGAGAGTATGTCTATATAATGATAGGTGTTTATAAAGATAGAAAGCATATGCGATTACATTTCTCTCAAGCCCAGAAGATGGCAGAAAGCATACATATTAAAAAAGGACAGCCAAAGCAAACTCCCCGACCAGCAAGAATGGAAAATGGAATCTTAAAGGAGATATGGCATTAAACGGGCTAGGAGTAAAGCTATCCCTTTTGTCCTAAAATAAGCTACAATAATATTTTACACAGCAGTATTTTAATCCTGCCTTATGGGCTTGAGCCTTGTTTCGCGCCCATAGCTTGATATAGATAGATTCACAGAGGTAAATATGATTTGGCTTGATATTATTGACCCAAAATATGTGATGTTTTTCAAATCCCTTATCCCACAGCTCCAATCCTTTGATGAGGTGATTATCACCACACGCAAAAGTGAGGGCTATGATGAATGCGCAAGGCTTTTAGGGCTTTTTAATATCCAAGCCACAGCCATAGGTGGCTATGGCGGAGAAAGTAAGCTCGGCAAGTTTGAATCTCGGCTTGAGCGGCAGAAAGGATTTCTCACACTTTTTGAGAAATTAGGCAAAATACCACGCCTTTTTATCACAGGTGCTAGTGTCGATGGGGTGCAATGTGCCTTTGGCTTAGGCATACCCATAGTGCATTTTGCTGATACACCTATAGCTGATGAGGTATTTAGCAAAGAGAAGCTTACTCTTCTCTCCCGTCTCACGATTCCACTCTCTACGCTTGTGTTTCGCCCTTTTATCGTGCCAGAGATATGCTATACGAGTGTGGGGCTGCTCCCATCGCAAGTTATATCTTATGATTTTATCGATGTGGTATTATGGCTACAAGATATGCCCTCTTATGAGCGGGATTCTAAGCAAAGGGGAGCATTTGTGCGTGAGTATGGGCTAGATTCTAAACTACCCATTATCTTAGTGCGGGAGGAGGAGTATAAGGCGCATTATGTGAAGCAAAAGCTGCCTATTATTTATGAGAGTATTCCATTGCTAAGTGATATGGCAAATGTGTTGATTATGCCACGTTATGAGAGCGATAGTCTAGAATCTGCCTTTAGCACATATAAGAATGTGAAGATTCTTAGAAATAAGCTAGAGCCAAAGGCATTTTATCCATTTATTGATGTGCTAGTAGGTGGGGGTGGGACGATGAATCTAGAAGCGTGTTATTTAGGTATACCGGTGATTTCTACACGTTCGCTTTTGCTTTTTCACGATAGATTTTTGCTTGATTTGGGGCTAATGTCTCACGCAAAGAGCGCATTAGAAGTAAGCAAACTTGCACAAAAATGGCTTACGCATACCCCTTTACCCAAAAAATGTGATGATGTGTTTGCTCCTAATGGTGCGGACTTTAGCACGATTTTGCCACATATTGCAAATTTTTTGAAACAATAGAATCTAAGAAAGTATTTTTAAAAATCATTAGGACTTAGGTTTATAATTTTTAAGAGGAAATCAGTCTAAGAATCTATCCCATTTGGTAGAAGATTTATGCTTAAAAGTTACATAGGAGTGTAGATGAGCATAAGCGCATATACACTCACACGATTTTATATAAGCCTAAGATCCTACTTGGGCAAGTGAGATTCCTCAAAGCACAAATGATAGGCTTATATCTTAAAGGTGCTCATCATTTCATCAAGCGTTTTGCTTTGTTCACTAAGAGCTTGGAAGTGATTTTGTATATTTTCACTAATTTCTACGATTTGATTCACGCACGAGGCGATTTTGATACCATTTTCCACGATAGCTGAAGCATTTTCATCTACTTTTTGTGCGCCCTCTAGGTTTTGTAGAGATTTTTCCATTGCTTCTTGCACCAATGAAGATAGAGATTCTATATTGGCATGCATCACTTGAGATTGCTCTGTAAGGCGAGTCATAGATTTAGAGCTATTTTCCATATCGGTAGAAACTTCATCTATGGATTGCAAAATAGATTGGATAATGCCGCTTGTCTCGGTAATAGAGTGCTGTGTGCGCTCAGCTAACTTTTGCACCTCATCAGCGACCACAGCAAAGCCTCGTCCGTGTTCTCCTGCTCTTGCTGCTTCAATAGCTGCATTAAGTGCTAAAAGATTGGTTTGATCGGCAATCTCAGTAATCGCTATAAGCACTCCTTGAATATTTTTTGCCTCATTAGCAAGAGAGAGTATCTTTTGCACATTTTCGTGCTCTTTTTGTGCATCTTGAGCAATCTCCTCATTGACGGATTGTATTATGTGCTTTGTTTCTCCCATATTGTTTAATACACTATCTAAAGCCTCTTTTGTTGCATTTGAAAGTGTAATATTTTGCTTTAAAATATCTGCACTTGCTTCGCCTATCTCGGTATTATCTTTAGAGATTTTGGCAATATCCTTGGTGTTGTTGTCAAGTTGGATAGATGTTTTTACAAGAGTTTGTGTGATGGAGAGATTATTTTTGATAAGCTTTACTACTTCCAAGAATACATCGTGGATATAGCGGATAAAGGCATTTACAGAGTGTGCCATTTTTGAAATTTCATCATTTGCAAGAATCTTTACCTGCTCTGTTAAATCTTTATTTTGTGTGATATAGGCAAGTTTGGTATTGACATTATTTAAACGTGTGAGGATATTTTTTACCACAAATACACTAAAACCAATAGTAAAAAGCAGCACAAAGCCATACACCACAAGCAATATTTCAAAAGTAGCCTTCAAGGAATCAAGTTGTGCAAGTGTGAGATTTCTGATGCGTGTGGCAATAAAGTCCTCTATATCTCTTAGCACATCAATTTTTGCTGTAATAGTATCAAACCAATGTTTCGCATTAATGCCAAAATCTCCTGTATGTCGCTTTTGGGTGAGAATATCACGCATTCTTTGCACTTCAGCAAAGCTTTTATCTTTGATGGCTTTGTTATAAACATTATTGCTTTCCTGTGAAGCGATAAATAAAAAAATCTTTAAAAAACTTTCTTGCTCGGATATAAGAGAAATCGCCTTATCATAAAGCGCATCGCTTGGTGGGATATTAGCAGCAAATATACCATTGATTGTGGCTCTCTCTAGCCCAGCCCTCTCCTTTGCATAAAGGAAGTTTGTATAAGCTATCATAGCTCGAGCTAAAATGGCATTATTGATAAGATTAGCAGATTTTGTAATGCCATCAAGTAAAAGTGCAATGGTAGAAGTGTAGTATCCTATTATCTGTGGGGTGATATTTTCTTGTGAGGTGATAGCGTTATCAGCTTTTTGCCTTGTTTGTTCTATTTTTAGGATAGATTCTAAGCCTTGCTGCAAAGTAGTGAGAAAGGCTTCATTTAAATTACTACTATTTGATAGCATATCTTGCAATGTCTTGATTTCTTTGTTTGTGCGTGTGCGCTGCTCTTTAAGCTCATTGCTAAATTGCTTCCCTTGAGAGACCACAAACCCTGCACTTAAACCCCTTTCCTTTTGCATTTCGTGCACAAGATCTGAAATTTGTTCAGAGATGCGAATTTGCTCTTGCAGCACCTTAACCTCGTTAATTGATGTGAAAGTTTGTGAAAGCTGCAAGCAGAGAAAAGAGATAAGAGCAAGAAGTGGAATGCCCATAAGAGAAACTATTTGAGTTTTAATGCTCAAATGCCGAAGTAGCGAAAACATAAATATCCTCCCCGTCATTGAAGATAAAAGGTGCATAAGCCTATCCTTATATCTAAAAAGTCTTTATTTTTTGCTGTTTTTGCTAGGAAATATGCGCTAAATGCGCAAGAACTTTACCAAAAAGGAAGTTTTGCTTGTATGCAGTGACTTTGGTGCGGTAATATCCTTCGCTTAAAGGCAGCATATTGCCACTTTTATCACACATCTCGCTATCATTGATGAGAATCTCCCCATCAATATCCCTGCCCCACAGCACAAGCCGCGCCCTATAAAAATACTCGCTTATCTCGCTTTTACCCTCCACGATAATATTCACTTCCTGCCCCACAAGAGCTTTATTTAGAGCCTTTTGCTGGGCTTTGATAATGCGATTAAGGGCATTTATACGGGTATTTGTGATTTTAGCGCTTACTTTAGGTAGCTTATAGGCTAGGGTGTGTTCTTGCGGCGAGTAGGCAAAGAGATTAATCCTATCAAAGCCAAAAGATTCTATAAACTCGCACAACTCTGTAAATGCCGCTTCATCTTCGCCGGGGTGTCCAAGCACAAGGCTTGTGCGGATAAAGCTATGTGGGACTGCCCTCATCGCCCTTAATAGTTCTAAATGTGCCGCTTTATCTGCTCCTCGTCTCATCGTGCGTAGCATAGAATCTGCGATATGCTGAATGGGCATATCAAAATATGGTAAAAAGCACTTTGAGGCAGCAATAGATTCTATGAGTTGTAAAGAAGTCGTGCTGGGGTAGAGATAAAAAATCCTACAACTTATATCAAGGTTAAGATTATCAATAGCTTGAATGAGCCGTATAAGCCCATCTTTTTGCCCTAAATCACGCATATATGAGCTAGAATCTTGAGCGATAAAACTAAAATCTCTAAATCCTTGATTATAGAGATTTGTCAATTCTTTGAGTGTGGATTGCAATGTGCGTGAATGGAGTTTGCCTTTAAATTGTGGAATTGCACAAAAGCTACATTGTTGATTGCAACCCTCGCTAAGTTTAATATAAGCGTGAAAAGATGAGCCGACAATCACGCGCTTATCGTTTTCATCAGCCAAAAAGACTTTATTAGACGCTATGCCACGCCTTTGAGCTATCATATTATCGATTTTGTCATAATCGCTCACGCCTGTGATAATATCAATCTCTGGTATTTCTGCTTTAAGTTCATTAGCATATCTTTGCGAGAGGCAGCCGCTTACCACAAGCAATGCACCCTTTTTGCGATTGCTTGAGGCGTGGAGAATAGTTTGGATACTCTCTTGCTTGGCAGATTCTATAAAACCGCAAGTATTAATGATAATTACATCAGCACTTTCAAGCTCTTGCGTGAGGGCATAAGATTGTAATCGTCCAAGCATTACTTCAGAATCTACAAGATTCTTTGTGCAGCCAAGTGAGATGAGGTGGAGACTCTGCTGTGCTTTAAAACGCATTGTTTGTGAATCCTTTATGAAAATAAAAGACACATTGTAGGCAAATTTGACTTAAAAAAGATTATGTTACAAAATTACATTACTCAAAATATTGATATATAAAATAATAACAATTATTATATTGTATAGTATAATCATTCAATCAAATCATAAAGTTTTGGTTTGAGATAATCTTTAAAAGGAGGTGTAGTATGTGGGCTTTTGTTGCTGGAATACCTCTAGGTCTTTACTTTTAATTTGAGGGTATCAGGATAGATTCTACCTTGATAATAATGTTTAGCACTAAGCTTTAATGCTAAAATAAAGAGGAGGATTTATGTTATGGTATTTATTCGATTGGTCTCTACTTATACTAAGGTTTTGGTAAAAAAGTGCGATTTTTATATTAAGCTGTGGTTTGCTAAGTTGATGAGTTTATAATCTTATTAAATCATTAAAGGAGATAAAATAAAAAAAATTCTTGCTTTTATTACATTTATTTCTGCTCCTGTGCTCCAAAAGCACAGGAGCAGAAATACTGCTTCATAGCAGGTGGAAGTATAGGTTCTCAAACCACTTGGTTTAAAAATGCTGATACAAATGTCAAATGGAGCAATATGGGCGAGACTTTGTATAACAAGAAAGGTGGTTTAAGTGGACGCGGCGCGGTGGGCTTACAGATAAATACGAGCCAAAAGCTTTTTACGCGTATCCTTGTTGAAGTCGCAGATTCAAATCTCTTGAAAAGTGATGCGAAACCATCATATAGAAGCTATGGTATCACTTGGGAAGAAGGGTATAGATTCGCTCCACGATTTTATACCTTTGGCGGACCGGGTGTGCATTATGCACAACTTAAGCTTAATGATGAGAGCACAAAAGGATTTGGGGTAAATGTGAATCTAGGATTAGGCTTTGTGCTAAGTGATTTTGTTAGCCTTGAAGTAATGGGGCGAGGCAGCTTTCCTCTAAGTGATAAATTTAAGGAATTAGGAGCTAATAATAATGAATCTCTACCTATGCAACTTAGTTACCTCGCGAATATTATGATTGCTTTTTAAGAGCGTAAAATATCCCAACGTGGTGTGATTTTGCCATCGACTTGCTCGGTGGCACACATACCCATAATATTATATCCTGCATCGACATAATGCACCTCACCGGTAACGCCACTTGCAAGAGGACTGAGCAAATACATCGCTGCATTTCCTACCTGGTCAATACTCACATTCTCACGCAATGGCGCATTTGCTTCATTCCATTTGAGCATAATATTAAAATCACTTATTCCACTTGCAGCTAAGGTTTTAATAGGACCTGCGGAGATAGCATTGACACGAATGCCTTGTTTTCCCAAGTCATAGGCAAGATAGCGCACAGAAGATTCTAAGGCAGCTTTTGCCACGCCCATAACATTGTAGTTTGTTACATATTTGACACTACCAAGATAGGTAAGTGTGAGAATCGCCGCATTTGGATTAAGCAAGGGAAGCATAGTGCGGGAGAGTTCGATGAGTGAATATACAGAGATTTCCATAGCGGTATTAAAGGCTTGTTTGCTCGTTTGGATAAACTCCCCTTCTAGCGCATCTTTAGGAGCGAATGCCACAGAATGCACGATAAAATCAAGTCCTCCCAAATCCTTTTTGATCGCGTTAAAAAGTGCGTTAAAATGCTCCTCTTTACCCACATCAAGCTCATACACGCGCTCCTTTGCCCCAAACTCCTCTGCGATAGGGCGCACTCTTTTCTCTAAGGATTCGTTTAAAAATGTAAAAGCTAAATCTGCTCCTTGTACCTTACACGCTTTGGCGATACCATAAGCAATAGAGCGGTTATTTGCTACACCTACGATTAACCCCTTTTTCCCTGCTAAGATTCCAGACATAGCTGCCTCCTTGACCTCAAATAAAATAAGTCTATCATTATACACTTTAAGTTTTTAACACAACCTTACACATTGCTTTATAAGCCTACCAAAGCGTTATAATCCCTAGAAGCATTCCATAAAACTTAATGGCAGCATTACCGATGGACGCTCTTTGTAGTGTTTATGTGGGATTTGCAGGTGAGAGAGATTCACACGTAGGGTGTTAAAATAGATTAAATCTATATCAAGAGTGCGAGGGGCGTTTTTAAAAGCCCTTTTTCGTCCTCGCCCAAACCGCCGTTCCGCATAAAACATCAGCCTATATATCTCCCTTAGACCCATATCACTTTGACATATCATAATCGCATTATAAAAGTCATTTTGCATTTTAAAGCCAAAGGGAGGATTACGCCATATAGGAGAAGTAGCGCAAATATGGAGGCGGGAATGTGCCTTTAGCCACATAAAGAGCGATTCTAAAATCATTATGCTATGCTTGTGTGCCTTTGGGATATTTGATCCTAGAGAAAATACCGCCATATTGCGCCATTGCTTTGTATATGAGGCTTGAAAAGGATAATGCTTTGAGCTTAGAATCCCTGCTTTTTTACCCTTATTGTCTATTAACATCATCTACCTTTGTATTTGTCAAAATATTATAGAATCTTAGCCTAAATTCCATATTGTTAAAGGCAGAGCGATGAAAAAATTTGAAAAAATCTTGCAATATATGGCTTTTTTAGCACTTTTTAGCACGTTGTGTTTCGGGGCGAGTTTTGAGGAGACACTTAAAGAGACATTGAAAAAAAGTGCAAAACAAGATGTAAAGATCATCAAAATCCAAAATCTCACCTCAACACCTGATGTGAAACTCGTGCTAATAGCCGTAGGCGATATGCAAATACCCATTTTTGCCAGCAAAGATGGCAAAGTGGTAATTGGTGTCTCAAATGTATTTTTTGCCGACAAAAGCGAGGATATGGGAGCTGTGAGCAATCTCATTAAGCAGACAGACACCAGCTCTAAGCCTGATAATGCTACTCTTGAAACATTTTTTAAAAAAATTGCTAAAGATGAATACATCATCCTTCATTCCCCCAATAAAAATGTGAAAAAAATCACCTATATTGTTTCTGATCCTAATTGCCCCTCCTGTCAAAAGGAATTGCAGGGTGTTGAAAAGCGATTGGTAGATTCTGATGTGTATATGCTGATTGTTGGCTTTGTGGGGCAAGATTCACCACTGAAGGCGAGTATGATACGCGATAGATTGCTTGATGCAAAGGACAATAAGCAAAAGCTTAGTGTGCTAAGAGAAGTCTATACCCCGCATTCTAAGGTGCCTACAAACTACCTTAACATTGATACAAAGGACACGATGAAAATCAATCAAAAAGTCGTAGATGCGGGTATCAAAAGTGTGCCATTTATTTATGAGAGCAAAAAATAGGAATCTTAAATTACAAAATAAGTAAAGTGGATAGATTTATAGAAAGCTTTTGTTATGTTTTTTCATCTCACAAAGATAATGATTGATGAAAAGTTGATAAATTCTAGGGTTTGCTATTTTGGCATTGCTTAGGCTTGAGGTATCAATGGCAAATGGTGTCTATTGTCTTGCTACTAGCTTTTTAGATTTATTAATTCTTAGCCCACTTTATATCTCAAAATTGTTTTTGGTTGAGTCACCTTTTATTGACTTTAGATAGATTCTCTTTGGTTATGGGATATTGATGTGAATCTCCTCTTCTTCTGTAAATGTCTATTTTGCCAAAAGAATTAGGCTTTTCATCATAAAATTAATATGGAGTACCAGCCATTTTCTACTCTTTTGTGCTAAAAGATTTCATTAATAAAGAGGTTTGTTGGCATAATGGGTTGCAAGCATTATTCTTTTGCTTCACATTTGCAAGTTAAGCTTTTCAGGTATAGAATCTACATTATAAATTTCATTTACGAGGAGCAATAATGCCGCTTGATTTTAGCTTATGGTGTGATTTTATCCAAAAGGATTTTTTAGAAAAGGAATTTGTTTCATTGGTAGATTCAGGGGCAATACAAGGAGCGACAAGCAATCCTAGCATTTTCGCTCAAAGCCTTAAAACCTCCGCCTATGCAGCAGCTATACAAGCCCTCAAAGGCGCGAAGCCCAAGGCGATTTATGAGCATCTTGCCATAGCAGATATTAAGAGGGCAGCAGAGATTCTAAAGCCTTTGTGGGATAAAGATAAGAGCAAGGGTTTTGTAAGCATTGAAATCGACCCATTTTTGAGTGAAAATGCTGCTAAAAGTATAGATGAGGGCATAAGACTCTATAATGCCATAGCTATGCCTAATGTGATGATTAAAGTCCCAGCTACTCCCGCAGGATATGAAGTGATGAATGCTCTTACACAAAGGGGTATAAATGTCAATGCCACACTTATTTTCACACCAAATCAAGCCAAAGAATGTGCCATTGCATTAAAAGAGGGCATACAAACCTCACACATTCAAGCTGTGATCAGTGTATTTGTCTCACGTTTTGATAGGGCGGTAGATACTCATTTAGAGCAGCATTTACAGGCTAAAATGGGCATTATGAATGCGATGGATTGCTATGGGGAAATTGAGCATTTCAAAGTGGATTCTATCCGCACACTTTTTGCTTCTACAGGCGTGAAAAGCGGGGATTTACCACCAAGCTATTATATTGATAGCTTGATTTTACCTCATAGTGTGAATACTGCACCGCTTGAGGCGATTAGAGCTTATGAAAATAGCACAAACAAAGCACAAAAATCACTGATTAGCGCACAAGAGCGCAACGCATTTTGGGCGGAGGTAAGCAAAGCGGGGATAAATTATCAAAATTTATCACAAAAGCTTTTAGATGAAGGGCTTATAGCCTTTCAAAAGAGCTTTGAGGATATGCTTAGGGCTTTATAGGCTTTATCTATGAAGCAGAAAACTATTGATTGGGATTAGTAAAGCCAAAGCCATAAATAAAAACACGTTCGAGGCTATGTGAGGTTGTCTTAGAATGATTTGTCTAAACAGAGAATGTTAAGGATTGAAGTCATAAACTAAAGGCTACTTGAGAGGATACCCTGCCTATTTAATAGTAGATAGGGTATCGGGGGGGGGGGTTCCAATCCGCCCTAAAACTTATCCAATATGCTCTTGCAGGCAAGATTCTTTGATAG
>ERZ778516.49-NODE-49-length-94245-cov-13.339590_pt1 | contig 94245 bp, 101 predicted proteins | sample MGYA00510342_ERZ778516 | MGnify/ENA primary metagenome ERZ778516 (study PRJEB29527, sample SAMN07138961) | mouse gut metagenome | material: feces | host: mouse | place: China:Nanjing | collected 2016-01-25 ...
AAGCTGGCAGAACCTTATTAAATCTGAAATAAACTCCTCATAACGTATGCCATACCTGTATTCACCAGGTACAGTTTCTTCTACCAGTTGTTGTTTTGTGTTTCCATCTTCATCTTTTGTTTCCACTTCTTTTATTTTAGTAACTGGAGATTTAATAAAGGCAGCATGGTCATGCAGGCCAATTTCTGTCATTAATTCTTCAAAGTCCTGGGCTATGATACCATGATGCGGTCTTCCAGATTCACCATTTATACGTTTAAATATTACTGGACGTAGTCCCATTATTAGCTGGATTAATTTTTCATCTGTTATGCTGGTATCTTCATAACTGCTTTTACTGCCAATATAGGATATTTCTTTCTTTTCGTTTCTGTCAGAGGTGGAAATTGCACCATTTACTGCATAAATATCTTTCCAGCGGAAGAATTTACCTAATGAACCTGCGCCATCTGCATGTGGATGCAGGCTGCAATTTCCCTTTGTATTTGATGTAAATCCAATTCCTGCTTCATTTACCCCATCCCAGAAATTAGCTACATGGTAACTGCCAGAATAATATCCCTTTGCTATTATAAAAGCCCCACCAACACCTACAGCACCATTTGTACTTATATCAGAACTAACAGACAGACCTCCAGTAATTGCCCCACCACTTATTGGCAATGCCCCTACTTCTGCCGCTGTATATGCTGGTTTACTTGATGATTTTGCCCAGGCATATACATCACTTGCTGGCATTGAAGATGGGAAGTCTGTTATCTGTGCCCTGCTGTGCGTATGCCCTGATGGTGCAAAATTTGAAGGTTTATCACTTAAATCATTATAACTGCCTGTAAACGCTACTGGTTTTAAATCTGCAAACCACCTGTATATCTTTCCAAATATTGTTTTATGTTTTTCCCCGCTGTTTATATTTTCTCTTTTTTCTGCTGGGTTAAAGGTTACAATACTGTCTTTACTGTTACCCCCCCCCCGATTTGTAACAAGGAAACCATGCCATAAAATACACCTTCCTTTCTTTTTATACCATCCTTTCCAGCTGGCTTAATTTTTCTTCCAGGCTGGTTATCTTTTCTTGCTGTTTTTGTACTGTGCCCTCTAAATTATCCAGCCTGTCATACATTATCTGGCTGAAACGGATTACATCAGAAATTAATTCCTCATAACGGATACCATAAATATACTCCCCTGGTATCTCCTGTGTTTTAATTTCTTTACTGCCATCTTCTTTTGTGGTTTCAATTTCCTCTGTTTTTGGTGATTTAATAAAAGCTGCATGGTCATGCAGGCCAATTTTTTTCATTAATTCCTCAAAGTCCTGCGCTATTATTCCGTGATGGGGTCTTCCAGATTCACCATTTATACGTTTAAATATGCAAGGTAAAATCCCACACATAAACTTAATCAGCTGTCCATCAGACATATATGTATCTTTGTATTTACTGTCCTTGCCTATATATGATATATTTTCTTTCTCATTTCTATCAGATGTGGAAATTGAACCATTTGTTGCATATAACTGGTTCCACATATGGGAACTGTCACCCAGATACATATAGCTAGATGCAACGGGTCTGAATGTCTGTCTCTTAACTATTACAGCATTCTGGGTACCCCAGTTAGGTGAAAATAACAAATAGTTATTACTGTTATCATTGCTGGTATCACCTGCAAAATATATTACACCCCTGCCCATAGTTACATTAGTAGTAACTACCTTCTGTATTACAGTATCGCCAGTAACTGTCCCACCTGTTACTGGCAATGCCCCTACTTCACCTGCTGTATATGATGGTTTACTGGCCGCTTTCGCCCAGCTGTAAACATCAGATGCAGGCATTGAAGACGGGAAATCCGTTATATCTGATTTACTGTGCCTGTGAGCTGCTGGTGCAAGGTTTGATGGTTTATCCTGTAAATCATTATAACTTCCAGTAAACGCTACTGGCTTTAAGTCTGAAAAATACTTTGCTATCTTTCCGAATATTGTTTTATGTTTTTCCCCACTGCTTATATTTTCTCTTTTTTCTGCTGGGTTAAAGGTTACAATATTGTCTTTACTGTTACCCCCCCCCGGTTTTACTGCATGAAAACCATGCCATAAAATACACTTCCTTTCTTCTTTCTGGTACCTAGTTTCTGGTACCCTCTAATATTTCAATCCTGTTTAATGCTTCTTTTAACTGCTCTTCCAGGCTTTCTATCCTTTTTTGATATCCCTGGGACATATAGTATAAAATCTGTTCAAAACGTGCCATATCTGGAATAAATTCCTCATAGCGTAACCCACGTGTATACTCACCTGGTATTTCTTCCTGGTGTACTTCTTTTATGGTTTCTTTTATAACTTTCTTAGTACCATCTTCTTTTGTAACCTCTTTTTCTACTTCTTTCTCTGTTTCAAATTCCTTAACTTTAGGGGATTTGATGAAAGCAGCATGGTCTTTAATGCCAGTATCTTTTAATAATTCTTCAAAATCCTGCGCTATAAACCCATGATGTGGCCTGCCACTTTCTCCATTTTTACGCTTGAAAACAACAGGTTTTAAACCTAATATAAGCTGTATTAACTGTTCATCTGTTATATTAGTATCTTTATAACTGCTTTCCTGCCCTATGTATGATATTTCTTCTTTTTCGTTCCTGTCGGATGTCTGTATAATCCCATTGGTTGCATAAACCTGGTTCCATTTATAAGATGAAGAACCTATAGTCCCCCTGCCACTCTGGTTAGGCTGGAAACTTAAAGTATTAGATGTGTATAATTTTACCCCGAATGTTAGAGCACCATAGTTATCATTAGTCCTAAACTCTATATAATCTTCCCTTAACAGTATTTGTGATTGTCTGTTCCGTACTGCTGCATTATTATCTTTAATGCTCTGGCGGCATATAATATTATCTATGTAAAGCTCTATACCGTGCATCCTGTTTATATATGATTCAAGGAAATACCAGCCTTCTGTTCCCAGGCAGCCATGTGAGTCATCTACACCACCAGCTTCATATGGCAGCAGGCCATATGGTGGAGTCTTTAGCCATTCGGACTGTCCATTGTCTGGCATCCGTATGCTGCAATATCCATTAATATCCGCTTCAAAAATATATGGGGCATAATTCCCATCATGCAATACACGCCTTGTATTGCGCCATGGTGTGCCGCTTTTATCATCCCTGTTTCCAGTACGCACAAAAACTTCAACGTCTTCCAGTTCATGCTGGTATGGTATTAAAAATTGTGTGCGGTATCCTCCAGACTGCCCGTCATCATATGCACCGATATTTAAAACTGTCCAGTAGTCTAAATAACCTGGCACAAGATTATCATGTGCAACATCAATTAACTGTGGTGGCAGGTTTGTCTGGCCAACATAATCCTTGTTACCACTTACCTGTTTTAATACCCCCCCCCGATTTGTAACATGGAAACCATGCCATATTTTATACACTTCCTTTCTTTTTAATATAACACTACTCCTGGTTCGTTTTCTTCCGTTTTTTTATCTGCACAGGTTTTGAACATTTCCTCAAATTTCCTTAATCTTTCTTCCAGGTTCTTTGTTTTTTCTTCTTGTGCTTTCAATGTATCTTCCAGGGTTGTTATCTGTTCCTGCTGTCCTTTCACTGTTTCTTCCAGTGTTTCCAGCCTGTTATATATTATCTGGCAAAAACGTATTGTATCACCTTCCAGCTCCTCATAACGGATGCCATAGATATATTCTCCTGGAACTACTTCCTGTCGGACTATCTTTTCTTTTACCTTTTCAGTAACAGTCTTTACTGTACCATCTTCCTGCAGTATTTCTTTGGGGACTTCTTTTTCAATCTCCTTTTCGATTTCTATCATCTTAGGGGATTTTATAAATGCAGCATGGTCATGCAGGCCAATATCCTTTAGCAGTTTTTCAAAGTCCTGGGCAATTATTCCATGGTGTGGTCTGCCTGATTCACCGTCTGTACGTTTAAATATACATGGCAGCAGTCCCAGCATAAATTTAACCAGCTGCTCATCAGACATGTATGTATCTTTATATCCGCTCTCCTGCCCTATGTATGATATTTCCTTTTTTAGGTTTTTATCAGAAGTGGAAATTGCACCATTAACAGCATAGACCTGGTTCCAGCGTAGGTTTCCAGTACCCATTGTCATTGAATTATCACTATCTGGATGCAGAGAACTGCCGCCAATGCCAACAGTACGCATTTCTTTCCCATTATAGCCACTGCTTAGTTTTAAATCATATGTGCCACTGCCCCTGTATTCAGGGTAAACATTACATCCTGTACCTTCACCAGCCTGGAAAACATTTGCTGTCTGCCTTCCATGCAACACACTGTCACCTGATTCATCCATTATAACTTTTACATTTTCAAACCCATTTTCACCTGAATTAATACGTGCCCTGGAAATATAATAAGCTACTAAATGCCCGTTAAATACACCAATGTTAAACACACCATTAGTTGAATTTAATTTACACAGCATGGTATAACCACCGTTTGATGCAGTGGAATTTATTATTGCACCGTTAGTAGCACCTTCCATGTGCGAACCAGCTTCCCTTGATGTCACTATACTGCCATCCATATACAATGCTCTTATTTCTGGTGTATATGGCACTGCTTTGGTACATGTTTCTGGCAGTGTAACATAAAAATCACTGCACCATTCTATATTGAATCTGTGATAGCCATAGTCATAATTTATATCAGTAACCACTAATCGTCCATATATGCCGAATTTCTTTACATACAAATCCCATACGCCCGGTGACTGTTTGTGTAAATACGCTTCTGGCATTATGCCATCCCCGTGCGCTATTGTTTCATAATAAAAGCTGGCTACTGTTTCATCCCCTTTTATTTCATGGTTACTAAAATTTATAGCCAGGTTTACAGGATGCCTGCCACGCTGTATGTAGCCAATGCGTATAGGGGAATCACAATAATTATCCAGGACTGTAATCCTGCACACATGGAAATACCCCTCACCTAGACTGCCATAAGGTATTTCATGTACAATACTGCCCTTTTCCAGGCGCAGTTCCCCTTTAACTGTACCACCTTCCAGAGGAAGGCATCTGCCATCTGTGTGCTTAGAATCAAACCATGCCATCTGCAACCACCACCTTTACCTGTATATCCTGCTTCTGTTCTTCAAACGTCACTGTCACATTGTCACCATCAACCACTATGTCTGTATACCCTACACCTGGTACATCTACATATACGCTTATGCTACTGTTGTCACTTAAACCTTCCAGGGTACATGTTATGCTTGTTTGTCCTGCCGGAAGCAGTTTTATAACTGATTTAGTGCTTGAAAGTTTTATATCTTTTTTTGTATCATCATTTCTGGTTATTAATATAGTATTATTATCTTTGTCATAAGATAAATCTTTTACTAATTTTTGTACATCTTCTGCAAGTGCATAAACCCCTTTATCTTGTATTACTATAATTTTTAAATCTCTGTTTATTGCAACATATGCTTCCTGTGTTACTGTATAAGTATATGTTCCATTGTATTCTGGTATATTCAGTGGTTTTTCAGCAACAGAAACACTATAAAGAATGTTTTCCCTGCCATCATTGGCAATAAGTCCTATTTCAGTTATCGACTGGCTTGATGTAAACCCTGTATTTTCGATTATGCTTTTAAGTATTACAAACCCTTCTTTTTTAGATACACTGTTTATATCATATACTTTTAATAGCTTTTTCAAGGCTGTCATTTCCCTGATAGAACTTTCTTCTTTCTCTGCTTTTGTGTATGTGCCTGTCCCTACAGCAATTCCTGTAAACTGTATTGTCCCAGCTTCACTGATTAACCTTTCCATCATTTCCCTGCCAGCATCAGTAATACATGCATCATTAAATACCGCCATATATACTCTCCTTTCCAGATACAGCAGGTACAGAAAAATACACCCTTTCCTGTATCTGTATGGAAACACCTGCATGTATACTTGTATCTATGAAATTTTTCATTTCAATTTCATCAAGGATTGTGCTTGCCTTTTTAACTTTACGGAGCATAGTATCAAACTTTTCCATTATGTCTTCACTATATTCAATATTTGCTGATATCTTTGCATGGTAAGGCTGTCCGCCATATTCATACCATGGCACAATCCTGCCATTCCCAAACAAGGTTTCCAAAAGTCCGTTTACTGCACCATCTGTGCCTGCTATCAGATACCACGGCAATGTATTTTTCACCAGTTCCTTTTTTCTTTCCAGTTCCATTTCACCATCATAAAATTGTGTACGCCATTCCAGTGCCATAAGGTCTATAATCTTTTCAGACTGTTTATCAAAATTATAATAAACCATTGTTTTTTCGGACATGCCAAGAAGAAGCCTTATGGCATCCCGTAATGTCATGGAATAAGCATCCATATCAACTGTACCAAGAAGGGAATGTGGTGCTATATCAGACAACAATACATCTTCCAGTTTAATCATCTTCAATCCCTCCATATACCAGCTTTATGTCTGGTGTTCCATCTGGTTTCAATGCCAGGCCTGCTATCTGGTTTTTCTCAATAACACAATAGACAGGAGAAGTTATTACTATCCTTTTTGCGCCAGCATTTTTAACCCTTAGCACAAGTTCATCAGGGTTTAAATCCCTGCCTACATGTGCTGTTGCTGTAGAATCCCTGGCAGTTATGGCACTGTCATGTGCACCCTGCCAGCATATATAATCACAAACTGCCCCATTAACCTCTTCTTGTATAGCAGTAGCAGCAGATTTGTTGCTTTTAGCAATATAATATGTTGCTTCAATTGTGTAATTAATAATTTCAGGTGGCTGTACTTTTATACGGTCAGCAGTCGGTTTCCTGTTGCTTTCTGATAAATACCCAGACAGTCCATCTAAAAAACTGCTGTCTGGTATCTTCCCATTTTTCAGCATTACACATATATTTACTACAGAATCTTCACCACTCCAGATTTCTACATCACTCACTTCTGAAGAATAGTTTTTAGTAAATGTTATCCATGCATCATCTGGACCTGCTGCACTGTATCCAGATGGGGACATATATATTTTTTCTTTCAGCCCATCATCAGACAATTCATCTTCCCCGCCTCTGCTGGTTGCCGTATTTTTTATATCCGTAACAAATCCAACAGGATTACATAATGTATTAATTTCACCAGGTGCATACCCATTTCCTGCTGTTCCTGATGTTGTACATACAAGAACAAGGGTTACACTTAACTGCCCAGGTGGTATTTCTGAATATTCCTGTGTTTCAAAAAATATTTTCTGGTCCGCAGTAACAGTAACACCCTTATCTATACCCACAGCTGTCTCTCTTGTCTGCGCAAGTGAAAACTCTACTGGGACATATGCTTTTTTTGCTCCTGTGCGTTGTACATTTTTAAATGCTCCCAGGTGCTCCAGAAAACCGCCATATGCATATTTCAAGAAATTCATCTTACCTGCTTTATCTACACACTGTAAGGTATAATACATAAGCTCTGCCACAGATAAAAGTTCAATCCGTCTTGGGGATGCTTTTTGCAGGTTTATAGCTTTGCCTGTTATTTCTTTATAGTTTTCCTGGTATCTTGTTATCAAGAACTGCTGGCAGTCCTCAAGGCTCATATTATTAATAAAAGATATATCTGGTAAAGCCATTATAGAGTCTATACCTTCCAATTTAATCTTCCTCCTCTTCCATTTCTTCTTCTGATGGTTCAATATACAAAGTAGCATATGAAATCCCGTCTTCTGTTGTGGAAAACGAAACATCTACCAGCTCTAGTGACGGGACATAGATTTCCATTTTTTCTGTAACTGCCATAACATACTCTGTCTGTTGTTCTTCTGATACTTTATCAAGTACATCTGGTGATAAGCCAAAATTACGGTCACCTGGGCAGCTCCCTTCAAGTGTTGAACATAAAAATTCCAGTTCCTTGATTCTTTCTTCCCATTCCTGTCCATATTCTTCATAATCAAATTCTATATCTGTTCTTAAAAAGTCCGCCATTATAAATATTCCTCCAGTGTCAGTTCAACACTTGCGTTTAAAATTTCTCCCCCTTGGAGTACAATATTGTGCATTTCTGACATTTTGGAAATATACCACTTACGTTTTCCGACTTTATGTTTTCCGATAACCAGGGTACACGCCCGTCCCTTTGCTGTTGCCTTACGCAAATTATGCATAGACTTCCATGGTTTTACTCCAAGGGTAGCATCCAGTTCAATATTAAAAACTATTTGTTCCTGTCCAATCCCTAAAAATTCTGCTTTTGGCTTTTTACCTATGCGTTCATGCACTGCCCACCTCGCAGGTATGTCACGCCTGTAGCCCTGGTAGTTTAATATGCGTTTATCTGATGTCTTAAATGTTATAATATCTCCAAATTTACCAATTTTCTTTTTCTGCTTCTTTTTCATATTATCCCCCTTCCAGTTTTTCAAGCCGCTTCATTATTTCTGTAACTGTAACTTGTCCATATTCTGTGTTAAATTCTATATTGCTGGCTGTAATTTTTGCATTATTTGTATTAATATTAATATCTTTTGCTGTGATTTCCATATCTCCCTGGCCAGATGCAGCAATACAAACCCCATCACTTAATTTTTTGTGATATATCCCTTTGCCGCTTTTTTCTGGTACATTTCCTTTGTTCCAGAGTTTCCCAAGCACAATTATATGCCCTGATGAAGTGCTGTCTGTAATGACTATATCACCAAGTGCAGGCATTTTATATTCATCCCCTGCATTAAGACATGAGGCCAGGTCTGTAACCCCGCCTTCCCCGTCTGTATAAATAACAGAAACCATCCCATTCTTATAATCTATATCTGAAACTATCCCTTTTTTCATGCTGTTATCCTTTTCTGGACTTTATGCATTGTAAGCTGTGTTGTATACCCTTGTGATGCATCAATCCTGTGTTCTGCCTTATCAATAAAATATATGCCAGATAATTTATTAAACCCCTGTAACACTACTGTTGAGGTTGAATAATATCTTATATCCCCTCTTATAGTTAATGACATTGTAGTTGTACCCCTGTTTTCATTATTTACTTTAGCTGCTGCCAGCTTTCTTGCCTGGGCTATGCTGTCTGCACTTTCAGATATACGTAACCATCTTGGGCCTTTGCCAACTGTGCATGATACTTCTTTACTCTTTTCATCTGTATATCTTATTTTTGCACCTGTGTATGTTCCAGTCATAGACGTTTCCCAGTCATATCCACCAATTACCTGGTATCTGTGTATAGTGCATGATGGCTTTGCAGACTCCATTTCTGCTATACTGTATATAAATATCCTGCCCCGGTACAATTTCATCCCATAACCATAACTTTCAGCTGTTTTTTCCAGAAAACCATGGTCTGTTTCTCCAGACTGTTCCAACGTCCCAACATTTACATCACTGCCTTTAAACAATATTTTTAACTTATACCTTGAAGCTATTATCCTGGCTATTCCATGAAGCGTTGCCTTTTTCCATGTACGTTCTCTTTCTGTAGTACGGAAAGCTGATATTTCTGGTGCAGATATAGCACCAATTTCACACAAGGAAGGGGGCGCAGAAAAACGTATAGTGTCCACCATAAAATTTCCACAGTGCATTTTTTCCTTTTTTTTCTGGTTGTTTCCCCATCTGTCTGTAACAATAAATGCTGCCATATGGTCTTTTTTCTTTGGCATCCACCCTTTGCTAAACCTTGAATCTGTATTATCAAGGACAACACTTACAGTATCCATACTGCCTGTTGCACAGTCAGAATAAACAAAACTTTCCATAAATTCTTTCATTACATCTTTGCCCCTTTTTGCAGGGTGTCCTTTGGAAATTCCCATATATGAAAGATTAACCCAGGCCTGTCTGCCTTTGTCTGCTGCCATCAGTCCCCATCCTCCCCATATCCATCATAAAACCCTTCATCCTCATCTGTATCTTTGTCAATACTGTCCCTCCATGGTGGAATACCATAATTTTCAACAGCAATTTCTGGAATATTAAGTATTATCCCTGGTGGAAATACCACTATATCCGCATATTCTAAATTAGCCTGTATAATGTCACCTGTATAATTTTCACTTCCAAAAAGGTTATAAGAAATTATATCCCACTGGTCACCAGACACTGTTACATAAGAACCCATAAAGCCCCCTTATCCGGTTGTCCGCCGTTTGTTTTCTTTTAAATAACGCTTGAAATATTTTTCAAAATCCTTATATGCCAGTTTTATTTCCCTGCCAGCTTCTTTTATTTCCTTTCCACCAGCATTTCCGTATATATTTATTACTGGGGAAAATGGTATTTCAATATTATTCTGCATGCTTCCTGTGTTGTTTCCATTACTTGTACCACCAGCATTTTCCAAACGCCCAAGAGTAGCAGCTGCCCCTCTGTTATTTCCTTTTTTAAACATCCCAAGCCGCCTTCCAGTTTCCTCCCACAAAGCTTTTGAGCGTTCAGAGTTGTTTATTGGTATTGCTGCTTCGTCATATCCTGCTTCTGCAATCCATGTAAGTGTTGGCTCTGTAAGGATATCACCTTCTGCTTCTGGAACAGGGATATACCCATTTGTATTATTATGTTTTTTTGTATATTTCTTTCCTTTACGTGTGGATATTTTACTACCTGCAAACATAGCATTTTCTACAGCTTCTGCCATACTGGATGCTTCGCTTACAGCTTCTGCTGTTTTATTTTTTATAGCATTTATATATGCGTTCATTGTAGCTTCTGCTGCTGCCCCAGCAGTCCCAGACATATCCATATCTTTGACTGTATCTTTTAAATCGGAAACTATATTTTTTGTACGTTTTTTAAAATCTGTTTCCATCCCTGCCATGGTTTTTGAGAAGCCTTCTTTACTTTTTTCTACTTCCTGGAACTGTTTGTTAAATTCCTTAATCCATTTTTTAGCTGCTTTCTTACCATCGCTCTTTTCAATTTCCTTATATTTTTTAACTATTTTGTCAAGCTGTCCAGCTGCTTCCTGGCTTCCATTGGACAGTTCCTTTAACATGCTTTCATCAAGCCCTGCTTTGCTGGCTTCCTTTATATTCCCAGTATAACGTTTGAGATATTTTTCCTGGGACTTCCATGCAGACATCATTTTGCCTGTAGTTAATTTAGTTTTAGTTTCATACTTGCCAAAAATACTTATCTGTGCGTCAATGTTTTGGTAGGCTTTATCAAACATATCATCATAGGATTCAGCCACCTCTTTCAGCCTGCTTGAAACCTCTCCTGCTACATCCTTTGCCGCATCCATGCCCCTGGCATATTCTTCATTAATGCTTCCAGCTTTCTTAGTTTTTTCAGCGTTTTCTTCCAGCGCAACAGAATTATTTTTTAAACTGTCAACCAACTGTTCTGTTTCTTCTTCTGTATATCCCAGCTGGGCTGCATATTCTTTTATGTTGCTGGTGCTGTCTTCGTATGCATTGCTGGCAGTTTCAAAACTTTCTTTTGCTTTATCATATTCTTCAAACGCCGTTGAAACATCAGCAGATGAAAATTCAGAAAAACCTATTGATACGAGAACTGGATGTGCCTTAGCCCACTCTTCGCTTTTTTTATTATAGTTTTCATGTGCTTTTTCCACTTCTTCCCAGGCTTTGGATTTATCCGCATCTATGCTGCTAAAATCGTGCATACTGTCAGTAAGAGCCTTTAAGGCTTCTTCCTGTTTTTGTGCATCTTCTGTATCAGAAACAAACTTAAGCAGTTCCTTAACCGAATAATTCAGTTTGCCAGTAGTGCTGTCTATCGTAAGTCCAAGGTCACTATAATTAGCATTAAGCTTTTCAACAACCCCTGACATAGTATGTATCTGTGCTTCTGTCAGCTCCGACTGCCCTTTTAATGCCGCAAGGCTGCTGACCAGGAACATTGAACCATCTGAAAGATTCTGTGCTGTTTCCATGTTTTCACTGTATGTATTGTACGTTTCTGAAACAGATTCCGAAAGTGTTGTTATTTCTTCTGTAAATTCCCCTATAGTCTTTTTTGAGGCATCATACTCCTGGCGAAGGGTTTCAAGCTGGAACGCAAGCTTATTAGCTTCTTCTGAATTTTTCCCATATTTTCCGCAGGCTTCATCATACTTTTTTTCGAGGCTTTCAAGTTCTGCCTCCGTTTCCCGGGATTCAAAAGTAAGCCTTTCAGTAACATCAATGCTCTTATCTGTCAATTCAATATATTCAGCTATCCCCACAACTACCCCTGCTATAGCACCTGCAAGGGCAACCCAGCCTGCACCTGGCGCAAGGAAATTTTTCAACAAAGAAGCAGCATGTATAGCTGCCGAATATGCTACTACTGCTGCTGCAACTGTACCTATGGCAGTTGCAATAGATGTAATTGCTGCAACTGAATCAGGGTTTTTTTCTATAAAATCCTGGACTCCAACTGCAATATCTGCCACTTTGTCATATAATTCCCCTATCACGGGATTTAATTTATCGCCAATGGCAATTTGAAGATTTTCAAAAGTGGTGTCCATGCGCTGGTGCGAAAATTCAACCGTTTCTGTCATTGTCTGGTAGGCCTTTTCTGTTGCCCCAGCAGAATTTCCCATTTCATCCAGAACTGAATTGTATTTCTCAATCCCTGCATTGTATAATGAAAGAGCAGCTGTGCCTGCTTCTGAACTTCCCCACATATTTGAAAGAGCTGTAGTGCTGCCTTCAACACTGTCACCAAGTATTTGTATAACATCACCGAGTGACCTGCCTCCACTGCTTAATTCTGCAAAAGATTTTCCTGTTTCTCCAGCAAGTATTTCTGATACATCACTTGATGTATCAGAGAGCTCATTAAGCATTGATTTAATATAAGTGACTGCTTCCGCTGTCTGTATACCGCCAGCCGTCATTATAGCAAGACTTGTTGACAGGTTATCCATTTCAACATTGTATGCAGCAGCCGCAGGGATAATCCGTCCAATAGATGAGGCAAGTTCACTTACAGTAGTTTTTCCTTTGTTTTGTGTAGTAATAAGATAATCACTGATTTGTGACGCATTATCTGCACTAAGCCCATAAGCATTAAGTGCAGTTGTCAAAACATCAGTAGCAGCAGAGGCATCTGTAAACCCTCCTACTGCAAGCTTATTAGCATCATTTACAAACCCTACAGATGATGCTGTATCAACAGATGCAGAGATGGCCTGGTATGTTGCTTCTGAAAGCCCGCTGGCAGCAATGCCTGTATCATTAGAAAGTTCCATTATATCATTACTGATATCCCTCATTGATGTACTGGAAGTATCTGCTATTGTTTCAACTTTTTTTAATGACGTTTCATATTTCCCTGCAGCTGCAGAACAATCCATAAGCCTGTCATAAAACTCTCCAAGCTTGTCAAGTATGGCAGTAGCCACCATTATCTGTGCAAAGTTATCTACAGCACCTCCTGCCTGCCCCATGCTGTCTGAAAAACCATCTGCACCTTGTCCAGCACTGTCTGTGCTCTCCTCCAGACCTCCAAGGGAGCTGCCTGCATCATCTGCACTCTCTTCCAGGCCTTCAAGAGTCTGCCCTGCACTGTTTACACTCTGCGCAAGTGAAGGATCTACCTGCCCTGTTATGCTTACACTGACATTTGTTTCACCAGCCAAAACCACACCTCCTGCCATTTACCTTTTCATTGCCTCTGCCACGTCATCAGCAATCTCACAAAGTTCAGTTATTGGTATATCCATCAGCTCCATAAAATTACCACCTGCAAGCACGGCTATCCTGATTGCTATTTTCCTCCACTCCCTGCCATCATCCTTGGCAAATCCAGCCCGAAAAAAGCCTGTTTTGCTTCCGTTTCAATTTTAATAAAATCACACACCCTTAAAGAGTAGAAAAATTCTATTGGTAATTTTGTAATATAATGTGCGGCACACACGGCATACATTGTTGTGGCGATAGGGTTTCTGGATTTGACTTTTTCTGTAAACTCATACAAACGGTCTATCTCAATTTTCTGTTTCGTGGTAATTGTATACATACAGTCCATATCAAGCCCTTTATATTCTTTGCCATCATGTTTGTATATCTGGCTAAATTTCACATAATGTGGCCTGTTTTCCATGTTATTTTCTTCTGTAATTATTTCTTCCTTCTTTTCCATATGCTATCCTTTCTATCAGCAGAGCTGTTTTAAATCTGCCATAATATCAACACCATTTATTTCACATACATTATTAAATTTATCAAGCTTAAAAACGTCTTCACCATCCAGTGATATTGCATAATATACAGCTTCAATACTTATACCAGACCCCATTTTTTCACCGCTTTTAATTTTCCCGATACTGAGTTTGCTTCCCATGCCTCTTACTGTGACAGCAATGCCTTTTTCAGACATATCCCCTGTTGACTGGTCAAGCATAAGTATGCCACCCTTTATTTTTACCGTGGCATACTTGCGTCCAATAAACAGTTCTGTAGCTTTTGTGCTTAACATCCTGAAAGGGATATCAACTACCAGGGATTCATACATGCCAGGCACAGGGACTTTGACACTCCCAAGAACCCCTGAACCTGACATATCTGTTGTAACTGGTGTAAGGTCTGGAAGTGTTATTTCCTCACCATCACCAATTAATTCATCTTTTCCATTGTAAATATTGTAATCATGGATTATTAAATCTTTCATGGTATCCCCTCCTTAATCAGGCACTTGCGAAATATTCAGACAATATTGCCGGGTCATACTCAAATTCGCCAACAATATATTCACCAGGTACAAAAAACGCCAGCCTTATATCAAAAATAATTTTCCCATCAAGAATCTGCTCAACTGGATTTTTGCTAAGGTCAAATGTGACATTCCCACCAGCTATTTTCCCATTTGCAAAAAGTGAAGAATACCACATGTTTTCATTTTCAACAACCGTCTGGGTCAGGCGCAGGTTTACTGGGTTATCTACACTGTCAAAATAGTTAAGTATCCAGTGGTTTTTACAATATGTCATCATCCTTCTGCAGCAGAACCATCTGTCTTTTGGGTCTTTAGTCCCTGGAAATGCAGCCGTGTTATTACCCCAGCTTCTCCAGCCATTGAAATTTATAGCTGTAATAACACCATTCCCATTTACTGCGTTGGCCATTGGCATAGTAAGCATTACTTCTGTGTTGTTTTCATCATCCAGCACAAGGCCACTTATAGCTATCTTATGGTTAGATTGTGGCATAAACGGCACATCATCATTTGCAATATCCACAGAAGCTACCATAGCAGCATACAAAGAAGAATAATACAACACCTTGTCACCTGCCCTTACCATAGGCCACACAACAGCCTCATGTGTTCCTGCCATTGCACTTTCTTCTTTAACCTTTTTCACCTGTGTATAAAGTTTTGCACCCGTTCCAGTGCAGTCAAGGTCAACTATATTTTCACACCCAAACACACTGTTTATGTTTACACTCTTTACCTGCATTGCGGCAGCAACCATAGGACTGCAAGACCAGCCTGGACATATAAGTATACCTGGTGTTACATTAAAATTTGGGAATACATCTTCTATACATTCAAGGCCTGTATTCCGTCCACTTCCTGTATCATATCCACCTATAATATCCTCTTCTGTAACCATTGATGGGTCTATTACCTTTGTTTCAACAATGATTTCTGTAACTGTCTGGTCTGTGACTGATATATCCAGGTACCCGTTTTTATCAAATGATAAAACATAATCTGTACCCTGCTCAAGCAGGGCGTCCCCAGAATGTACTACAGTTTCTTTTTTCAAAGCCCCTGCCTTTTCCAGCTTTGCCATCCCACTGGAAACCTGTAATGTAACACTCCCGTTATCACGGACATGTTTCCCAGGGTCAAGCACATTTAATAATATAACAGGGCTCACAGGACATATGTTAAATGCAGCATAAACCGCCTGGCATAACGTATATGCGAACCTGGATGTGTCATCCTTACACCTGCCCCAGTCATAAGAAAAACCTATAGCAGCATCTGCTTCGCTTCTTTTATGTACCATTACTGGCACATTTACAACAGAATATGGGTCATCTAAAAGATTTACTGGTGCTGCCCCTACAACAAATGGTATTGCTGAACTGCCATTTATAGGATTTTTTAACTTAGTAGGGTTTTCAATAGTGTCCACCCCATGATGGTATTCCTGGTTATTTGCCATAACTGCTGCCCTCCTTTAATAACGCTTTTATTGCATTGTCATATAATGCCTTATATGCACCATCTGTTTCCAGACTCTTTACTGCTTCTGGCAGTTTTTTTACTGGAATAAACATCTTTTTAATAACAGGTGGCATTTCTGAAAGCTTTTCTTCTATTTCTGCAGGAATACCATTTTTGAAAATAGTATTTCTTGAAATAATATTTTTAAGTTCTGGTCCTATATACACAACCTGCATATCTGCTTTGGTGTGTTTTGCCACCATGTTAGATGCTGCTTTTTCTTTGTATGTATCTTCATATGCTGTACCTGCTGCCTTTCCAGTTTTCTTTGTATCACTCATGCCCTTATACACTCCCTTCTGTATGTTGCTGTATCAAAATTTAAAACAAGGCTTCCATAAAAACATGGACATGTTATGTCCCCAGGTTCCTGCAGGCTCCATTCAGCTGGGAAGTCTGCTATAAATTTTTTAGCAAGTATATTATTTTTTTCAAATCTTTCCAGTATTTTTGAAATAATTAGCAATATATCCCTGTATCCCTGTCTGTTATCATCATTATCATAAATACCTATAGCAAGGCCTACACTTATACTATGTGCCATAACACCAGACTGCACAGTACCAGATTCCAGATAAACTACAATAAACGGAAAAAGGGATTCGTATTCATTATCAAAATCATGGAAGTCAAACCCTCCGCTGTCTGTTATATCTGTGTTATTGTTATAATTTCCAGCCACTGGAAGATACTGGGGATAAACTTTAATATGGCGCAGTTTTCCATCTTTATTTTTTAACATTAATGGCTTCAACATCTCTTCCAGTTCTGCTATAAGTTCATCCTGTAAGGTAATGGCCATCATCTTTCTGCAAGCCTCCTTATGTGTCTTTCCAGATTACGCTTTAAATCGTTTTCAATATCTGGCCGCACTATTCCATATACATCTACATTAGTCAGCATCTGTGCAACAGAATCCCCGTATAACATCCTTACTTTATCCCTGCTTGTACTTTCCCGCTGGAAAATTCCTGTAACCGTTTTCGTATCACTGTACACTGTATTGCCATTGTTATCACGCCCATTAAATGCCCTTACTTTTGCTATAAATGCTTTTGCCTTAGTGCCAGGATGTATTAATTCATCCATAGATGAACTTTTCTTTTTCATTGCAAATACCGCCCTGCCACCTTTTCCAGGAACATTTTTTTTATATTTAAATTTATAAAGAGGAATTTTCTTGTTGTTTCCGGTAATATGTGCAGTAAGATTTCTATTTGTAGCATTTTTTATTTGCAGGGCCTTGTTAAGCCCTGCAAGTTTTACAGTATAAGTTTCACGGATTTTAGCAGCCAGCCTGCTCCTTGCTTGTTTAGCTGTATCATTTACAGCAAAACGTACTGCCTTACTAACCTGTCCTGGTATTTCTCCAAGACGTGTATTGGCAGCATCCAGATTTACAGCAACATCTATATTAATATTTGCACTATTCCTCATCTTGACGCCTCCATTGTTATGCTGTACATGCCAGCTTCATTTATAGAATCAGACACCAGGAATGGCATATTGTCTATGGTTATTTTACTTCCATGTTCTGGCTGCCTGCCAAAATCAGATGCCTTGACATATACCAGGATTTTTTTTGCTTTAATACCTTCATGGAATTTTTTCTGGAATTTTGTTCTTTCCATGTTTTCATTTTCATCAACCATGACAGGCATTTCCCTGCCATTAACTACATGTTTTTCAAAAAACTCATCTGTGTTTACAAAAACATCATTAATATCCTGCATCATTTGCTTTTTAAAAGACATGCTGCCTCCTATACATCATAATTTTCACCTTGGAAATTTAAAACTGCTGCTTTTAAATCATCAAGCCTGTTATTATCATCCAGGCCATTTAAACCGATTGATTCAGCATATGCTATTACATCTGCCTTTTTTGTCATGGCATTAATTTCTTCTTCTGCCTTAATTTCAATTCCATCTAATGGCGCACTATTAAATAAACCCTCTTCAATATCTGTACCATCCATGTTGTAAGCTGCGGTCTGCCCGCCAGCTCCATCATATATATTAGCTATAAGCCAGCTGTCCCAGTCATACGGGTATGGCACCGGGCGTGAAAACATCTGGACTTCTGCTATATTTTCTGTTTCAGAACCAACAAACCTTGGAACTATTTTTTCTGCATAACTTTTAAAACCACCACCAGAAAAGAAAGTAACCTGTGCATATACTGTTTCACCCATTTTAGGCTGTAAGAAAGCAATAGTCCCAGCTGGGAGCATTGCTTTTTCCTGCCCGTCCAGGTCCTCATAATATTCATCATATGTAAACATAGTCATTACCACACCATTAATGTTAATCCTGCCATTACATACAACGCCTTCTGGAAGTTCCGATTGCTTAATATCGCCAAAATCTACTTTTGCCAGGTCATAAAAATCCAGAAAATCTTTATCAGACATCAGAAGCATTGACACATCAGATGTCATTACAATATCTGTTGCCCTTGTACCACGCTTGCGCAGTCTGGATGCCATCTTATAAAATTCCTGGATTTTTTCAGATGCAGACATTTTCTTAAAATCTTTTTCAAAATAGTACTTATTTCCAAATTCATTTTCAAAAAACTGCAGATATTTAAGGCTGTAATTAATTCCTTTAACAGCATCATCACCATTAGCATAATGTTTCATAAGGACTTTACCAGTTGTAACCAGCTCCGCACACATCTGTTCATGTCTTCTTAACACAGATTTCCTTAAATCATCCATATGCTCCGCTTCCAGTTCATTTTCCCTTTGTGCAGGTGTGCGGCCAGATTCTGGTGATTCGCCAAAAGCTTTTTTCTCAAGTTCTTCTGCTGTGATAATCTTTTTAGGTGCAATATATGGGGCATCAATCTCCATTGCACGGTATCCTTCACTTGTAAGCGCAATACCGCCAACCACAGGAACTACAAACGGTGCTATTACCCTTCCTTTTTTCTTTGTTTCAATTAATGCCTTTTCGGAATAATAAACTTTCCCATCTGGGAAATACCTGTTTTTAAAAAACTGTACTACGGGGTACATTTTTTTAATGGCATTTATTAATTTATAGGTTTCTGTTACCATCAGCTGTTACCTCCTGTTATTTAATATAAATTCCTTTTGAGCGCAGGTTTTCAATATCAGATGTTTCAAGTTCTACACCTGAAATACATGCCGATTTCCTGAACGTACCACTTATATATGCTGCTGCTGTTATCTCTGTATCCCCATCTGCATAAGGGATATCCTCTGCAACAATGGCAACGGCTACACCACCAGACGCATGTACGGCATACTGGCCGTCTTTGTAATCTATAACCTGGCCACGTTTTATAATACCTTCACCTTCTGGTGCAGTTAAAGAAATATTCTTTGCATCCCTTGGATGGGAAAGGTCATATACAAGTTTGTCCTTTTCCATAGTATAGGCTTCCCTGTTTAACATCATTTCCTGTTACACCTCTTTCCTTTTATTAGCATATGCTGCAAGCTCATCCGCTTCACTGGATACTTCACTGCCCTCTGGCAGTATGCCCACATTATTAACACCTGCTTCTTCTGCATCACTTACAGCATCTGGCATATATGCAGACATTTTTATTTTGTCGTCAAGCATTGCCTGGTAAGCAAATTCTTTGGCATCCAAAGGTTTCTCGCCATATTTAGCATTATTTAATGCTTCCTGTGCCACACTTGCTGAAATAGCATCAAGTTCTTTAAGGCGGTTTCTTTCACCTGTTACCCCTTTTGCTTCTGCTTCTTTAAGCAGGCTGTCCAGTTCCTCTTTTAATTCAGGATTTTTTGCCATAGCCTCTTTTAAAGTCATTTTATTTTCCCCTTCCTTATTTTTTTTAGCAACAGGTACATGGCTATCACCGGCTGCATTATTTCCAGTATCCTGTTGCCCCATGCCATCCATAATAACCTTCTTAAGCAATGCTGCTTTATCTTCTGATATAGCATATGCAAAACTGTTAAACATCCCTGCTACACTTGCGGCAGCATTTATAACAGTCCCTTCTTTGCCATCTTTTGTATCCATACCTGGCATAAACCCGTTAATAAACCCTTTTTCGATTGCTTTTCCAGGGGACATATAAGTATCATTATCCATAAGGTCCTGTATTTCTTCCCTGCTAAGCCCCGTTTTCTTTTCATATACATTAATCAAGCTTTCGTTAATCTCTTTTAAAGCGTCAGCGCTCATCTGTAAATCCCTGTAGTCACCTTCTGCATGTGATTGTGAATTGTGTATCATAAATATTGATGCATCAGATGCATATGTTTCATCAGCCCCACATGCAATAACAGTGGCAGCAGAACAGGCAACAATAACATTTGCTGTAACTTTTCCCTGGTACTGTTTAAGGGCGGCATATATTTCAAATGCAGATGCACACAATCCACCAGGCGAGTTAATTTCCATGCATATATCATCACCAGCCGCCTCTTCAAGGGCTGCTTCAATGTCTTTAGGGCAGCAGCAGTCCATTTCTAACCATTTATAAAGCCATGTATAATCATTTGATATTACTGGTCCTTTCACATTAATCTTTACCATCATTTCCTCCTTCCTGTTTTACAGCTGGCATACATGCAGCTTTTGCTTCTGCCAGCACTGCATTTTCATTTTTAAGCGTCCTTACATTATCATCAAAATCACTGCCATTTAATGCTATGCATTCATCTTCATGCGTGGAAAGCCCTTCATTAATCCTGCTTACTGCTGCGCTTACTTCCTGCATAGGGTTTAACATACCTTGTGCAGGCCCATTCCATGTGGCATTTGTATAAGCATTCCTTATTAAAATATTGTTGAAATAACCAGGTGCTTTAATCCTTCCTTTGCTTACTGCTTCATTGAACCATAGTACATATATTTCCTGGCAGAGGTCATTAATAAACCATTTGCGGCGCATTTTAAAAGCTTTCCATGTTTCATTTATTGCACCTTTTGCAGCAGAAAAACTGTTTGTAAATTTTTTCAAAAGAACCTCTGGTGATATCTCCAGTGCTGCGCCAATCTGTAACGCCATTGAATTTATAAACGCATCATAATTATTTGATGGGTGTGCAGATTCAACAGCATGGACCTCTTCACCTTCCTTCAAAAATGTAACTGTGCCAGTACCAACTTCTATTTTTTCATCTTTTCCGGATAGGTCATATTCTTCTTCCATACCACCAAAACCTGATAATTCATTTCCACTTTTAGTTGTTATGAATATTCCGAAAATCGCATTAATTACTGCTGCCATGGTTTCAGCTTCTGTATACCGTGTTAATTGTTTAATGCATTGGATTACAGGCGCAAGAAAGGGCACACCCCTGTACTGGTCTGCCCTTTCTGCATTAAATATATGTAGTATATTAGGATTCCCTGTTTTCCTACCACGTTTTTCCACACGTTGCCATTTCTGTATTTCTGTATGATGTTCTCCTGGGAACTGTGAACTTATATGGTATGCTGCAACTTTTCCATCTTTATCAATTTCTATCCCGTTCATTATCCTGCTGCCATTTTTTTGCATACAATCAAACCCATCATATCCGCCATCATATGAACCTGGTGTACATATCCTGTCCGCTTCCACCAGCTTAATCCGCAGCTGGTATGGCATATAGCTGCTGGATTTGTCCGCATATTTTACCAATACAAACTCTTCGCCATTATTAAGCCAGTCAGTAAACGCAATCTGCTGAAGCTCATAGAAATTATTCTGGTCATTATTATCACAAAGGGTAGAACCAGCCCATATAGCAAATTCCTTTTTTATTAATTTCTGTAAATTCTCTGCCTCTTCCTGGCTCATATTTAAAAATTCATAATCTATCTTCGGTTTGGGTACAAGACCCATCCCAACACAGGATGTCCTGTTGCTTTTTACAGCCCCGCTTCCAAGTGGCGAGTTCATAAATAAATCCCTGCTGCGTTCACGCAAAAGCTTGCGGTTTTCTTCAATATCACTTTTGGCAGAACCACTTTCTGCGTACCACTTCTTTGCCCATGTCTGCCGTCTGGATGCGCCCCCTTGTGAATACCCACTGTTCGTAGCAGTCTTAGCAGTACCTGCGTCTGTCACCATATCAAGCAGCCCCAGTTTTGCTTCCAGTACTTTTGATTCTGCTTCCAGTTTTTTAATATCATTTTGTGCCTGGATACGTTTTAGTGCTTTTTCTGGATTCAGCTTAGCGGCAATTTTATCTATAAAATCCATAAAACCTCCTAATCAACAGGCACAGCCCTTACTATCCTCCCACCTGTTGTGCCATGCTTTTCCAGTGCTTCTATTTCTGACTCCAGTTCTTTTATTTCCTTTTGTATTGATGTAAGGTCTGGGCGTATAACCTGCCTTGTCCCAATTTTGTATGACTGCTCTCCTGAAAGTATTCTTTTTTCTGCATCACGGTATTGCTGCAGCCTTTCTTTCATCTCTTTAAGTTTTTTTGTCATTTCATGCCTCCATTCCACTTTGTGAACGCCTTGGTCTTTTTTTCTTTCCAGGCATTTTCATGTAATTTACACCCTGTTTTATTTTTTCTTCCAGTGCACCCCATACAGGGCGCAGAAGTTCACAAGCAGCATAATTATAATTAAATAAATCAAGGGGTTCATTCCTTACGCCGCTTTTCTTAACCCATGTTTCTTTTTTAATCCCTCTTACCTTTTTTACAACTTTGACTTCTGATAAAAGACCTTCGTAATATTTTATATCATAACCCCTGCCTTTATTTGAAGGAAAATGACAGTATCCCTCCCCTGGCGTTTGGATTTTCAGCCTGTTACGTATATCTTCTTTACCACTGCTGACACCAAGTATTATAAGTTCCGTAGTACCAACCACAATATCTTTCCCATTCCTGCCTTTTTCTTTAATGCTTGCAGTGCTCCTTTTATGAATAAGGTCTGTCTTCTCTTTGCCTTCATATCCCTTTATCCCATATACCCTTTTCCTTTTTTCTTTCATGTACTTTACCCATTTGTACACCCTGGTAGTATGGCTTCCCCCTGTATCAATAGCGGTTGCTGCTATGTTAAGTCCAAGCCCATTCTTAAAAAAGAAAGTTGTTTCAAGATACTTTTCCAGTTCCTCCCATGGTTCTTTTGTTTCAAGATTCCCATAGATTTCTGTCTTGTATATCCCCCAGGTTTCATAATCCCTTGTCCATCCCCTTACTTCAATTTCAAACCTGTTATCCTGGACATCAACAGCTGCTGTAAGAAGCAGGACGCCATCCGGTATATCTGCTTCGTAATGTTCTGCACGTTCTTTTAAAACCTTTTCTGTGATATCGTCCTTGCCAGCCATACCTGCCTGCCATGGCAACCCCAGCGCAGTATTGATAAATACCTGTAATTTTGATGTATCATGCAGTTTTTTATATTCGTTGTATGCTTTAAGGTATTCGTTGATAATATCACGCCATTCAACCCATGGTGATGCAAGTTCGTTCAAGTGGAAACTTCTGTGTTTTTTGCGCTCTGGGTGTTCTGCTATCCATTTGTGTTCCGACTGCTTCCAGTCATTTTCAGGAACTATCTCACCACAGCCAGTACATACCATAGCAACATGTTCAAAATTAACCCTTTCAAAATCGTAAGGCTGCCATTCCCCACAACAGGGACATTTAACACACCATTCTTCCATTGTCCCGTCAAGGTATTCTTCCTCTATTTTGCTTTCACCAGCTATAGTAGGGCTTGAAGTTTTTATAAATTTCTTGTTCCAGAAAGTGGTTGCTCTTTTTTCTGCAAGCTTTACAGGGTCGCCCTCGCCGCCAGCAGATTCAGGATATCTGTCAACCTCGTCCATCCACACTATCCTTATCGGCATTGATGATAAAGACGCTGGCGAATTAGCTCCAGAAACTATGATATATCCTCCTGCATACTGTTTAAACAATATGGTATTATCAGAATCTTTCGCTTTTGCAGGCGCTATTTTTTTTCTTAGGGACGGGATATCACGTATCATATGCGCAAGCCTTGTTTTAGAAAATTTTTCCCCAAGTGACAGGGTTGGTAACACAACTTGCTGCATTGCTGGCTCATGCTCTATATAATAACCAATCCCACACAATATAATTGTTGTCTTGCCTACCTGTGATGAAGACATTATAGTTACACTTCTTACATGTATGTCCGTTATTGCGTCCATAATTTCTTTCTGGTATGGCACATTAGCAGTCCTGAAATGTCCCGCTTCGTTAGAGCCATCTGGAAGAACCATGTTTTTGTCAGCCCACTGGCTCACAGTCATTTCTTCTTTTGGTCTTAACGTTTTTGTCAATGAACATATAAAAAATAATGTGTGGAACGCCACTTCTTTAACCTTCATTGTTAACACTCCCACCAGTCCCCAGCAGTTCAAGCAGCTCATCATCTGTATCAATATATTCCTTTGGGTAATAATCAGACGGGTTATAATCTGCCAGTTCATTTAATGCAAACTCAATTTCTTCTTTCAGTACTCCTGATATTTCAATTTTGTTTTTCCCTTCAAGCTTTGGTGCAAGTTTAAATGGCAGTGCCATCATTTTGGCTCTGAAACGTGTAAACATATCTGTTATTACTGCGCCCACATCTTCCGATTTATGGATTTTCCCTTTGATTAGCTGGAGCCTTATTTCAGTAATCATCCCTTTAAGGTGCTCATGTTTTGCTTTTTCTGTGTCCAGGTCAAGTTCCCCACTTGCAAAATCACTTGTAATTTTTTCTCCTGCTTTTGCAATTCTTAAATTCAGGATATAATTTTTCAGTGATTTCATTAACAGATATTTTCCATGGGAATTTCTAACAATAATACCCTCATCTGCAAGATTGCGTATCTGTCTGTCGCCCACACCAATAATTTCAGCCAGTACTTTGGAAGATACTGTAACCATTGATATATCATCTATTTTTTGTCCGTCCACTGCCGCCTTCACCTCCTGGTTTCGGAAATGGAAACTTCCATATTTTTTTGTAAGTAACTAGCCCGCTTTTGCGCTTCAACGTCCCACGTGGGAACCGCCAGCCTTGAAAGAACCTATGGTTTTTTTGCCAGATGGCCAGTTTTTAATATTTTACGTTACACCTCTTTATTTGTCATATGTTGATGTAGTGTACATAAAGATTCCTGGCTATTCCTTCATTTAAGTGCAGATAAAAAAATACACCTGCATTGTCCTTTCTTTTATATGTCAAATCATATACAAAAGAAAACGGACACTTCCGTTTTTAATACCGCAGGCTTTCAACTGCATCTTCCATTGTTTTTTGTGTCATGCCGATATATGCCAGTGTAAACTCTGGTGATGAATGGTTTAAAAGTTTCTGCACGAGGGTAATATCTTTTGTTTTCTGGTATATATGGAAACCAAATGTCTTACGCATTGTATGTGTTCCTATGCGTTCCAGTCCAAAATGTTTCCCTGCATTATTGATTATGTTGTAAGCTTGCTGGCGTGATATAGGTTTGTTTATTCCTCTTGGGGACTTAAACAATACTTCATAATCCTTTTTGCCAATAATATATACAGCAATTTCTTTTCTTAACATTGAATTAATTTTAAGTATTTTTTCTTTGCCTGTTTTAGTTTCCTTAACTGTCATCCTGTCCTTGCCTTTTACATCCCTAACACGCAGCTTTATTATGTCTGATACCCGCAGCCCTGAATATATGCCAAACATAAACAGAAGGGCATCCCTGTCGCTCTTAAGCCTTAAGTAATCTATTATGTCTTTGATTACTTCTTTATCCCTTATGGGTTCTACAACGTTCAAACCACCGCCTCCCCTGTACCCTGTATAGACCATAAAAAACACACAGCAATCCGATGCTGTGTGTCATGGGGAAAGATATAAAACAATTATATCCTGTTTATGGATACAGTTTTTTTATTTTATATATTAACACAAAAAACCGAACAAAACCGTCGTTTTTAAAATTTTTTCAAAAATCTTTCGTATTTCATCCTGCAGCTGTTTTCAGTATAATATTTATTTTTGTAAAGCTTGTTCATTTCACACGCCACACTTGCCCATGTCATGCCCTCTATGTAATAAAAACTAAGTATATTGCGCATTTCTATATCATTTATTGATTCTATAAATTTTTCTGTTTCGCTTACTATTTTTTCAAGTTTCATTTCCTCTGTTTTTAAAAGTTTTTTGCGGAGTTTCAGCAGGCAGACAGTTTCCTGGTATTCTGGGACAGGAAAACCAGATATTTCTACTGTCCCTAGAGGTTTCTTCCCTCTCTTGCCTCTTGATACCGTGTCGCCTACAAGACCATATCCCGTATGCTCAAGCCTTTCTATCTTTTTTTCAAGCTTTTCTGCTGCCTTGTGCAAATACTTAACACGTGCTTTTGCATTTGTATAATCCTGTAATATGTTTTTCTCCATCTGCCATGCTCCTTTTACTAACTTTTAATTTAAACATCTTCCCTGCCTGTACAGTTCTTCACGCACATCCTGTAATGTTTTTCACAGACTTTATAGCCCTTCTTAACTGGGTTTCCACAGAAATAACACAGCCCGTTTATAACACGTTCCATCCTGCCTGGTTTTCCTTCCCTGGCATATCTGTAATCCCTGCCCTTTTTCCTGCATATGCCACACGTTAAGAAGCCCCTGTCTGGTTTTTTCTTGCCACATCTGGTACATATGCCCTTCTCTTTCCTGTCATGGTATGTTTTCCTGCCCCATTCCCTGTGTGTCTGGTTATAATGCTCTTTCTCCCTGTTATGCATAACACTGGCATACATAGCTGCGCTACATCCAGGGCATTGTTTTTCACCACCATACAGCTTGTTTTTCCTGCATCTTGGACATATACCAATGCTCTGGTAAAATTCCCAGTCAGATATATGCTTTTCCCCACTTGTCCTGGTCATTTTGCTAACAGTTTTCTTTCCAGGCTGTCTATATCATCTTGCGCTATGTCCCGTTGCATGAAATTGTTAAACTGGTTTGGTTTACTGCCAGGGCTGCTTTTATTCCTGCTGCCCTTATCTTCCATGCCCTCATAGTTGCCTTCAAGGACTTTGATAAAATTATTAGGGCGCACAAACCAGTCGAACGTTATAAACCATCCTTTCTGTCCAGAACCGCAGAGAAAAGAGCTTTTTTTAATATTTTCTATAGCTTCCAAAATTTTATCAATGCCATAAGAGCGCAAACGTGCCCTAAGCATGTCAAAACGTTTCGTGCCAGAACTAATCCTGCTTACAGGTTTTACCCCGTATGTTGCCAGCTGGTTCCAGTGTTCCGCCACACGTTGGACGTCAGTCCAACGAACAGTATCGTTAGATACTGTTAAATTAACATCTGTGTTTATATCTGTGTTTATATCTGGTATAGGTTGCTCACTTTGAGCAAATCCATTGTGCATTTTGGTTATTTCCATTTCGCATTCTGGGCAATGGATGTTATCATTCTGGGTAATGCATTTTTCATTTTGAACAATGCATTGTTCATTCTGGGTAATGGACTGTCCATCCTGTACATTATCCAGTTTTGTATCTCCCTCATCATTAATAACATCTTTCCCATCTAAAAGAAGGCTGCATTCTTCTGTAATTGTATACCATATAGTCCTGTCATACGCACTTTTATTATAATTGCCAGACAATATGAGTCCTTCATCTTCCAGGCGGTGTAATGCCCTTGATATTGTAGTCCTTGATGCATAAGGGAATAACTCTGCCAGGGCTTTTACACTATTGTATGTCCAGTAATGCCCGTCATAATACTGGACATTGTTTGCCTTGTTTTTTGTAACCCAGAAATTAATGTTCTCGAGAAGAACCGCTTCTAGCATCCCATATTTTGTTGCAACTTCCACGTTAAAACTATGGTTCATAACAACCGCCCCTTTCTTTAATATGTTTTTTCCTATATATGGTATAAGTTTTTTAACTTGTATTTGCTTTTTCTGCTGGTATATAGTATAATTACAGTGTTATTCTAAAATGCAATTAGATTGAATGCCTGCGCCACTCCCTCAAGCAGGCGTTCTTTCTTTTATAAATTTACGCATTTACAAACTTTATTCGTCCTCATTTACAGCTTGTCCCGTTTCTTCGAGCCATTCTTCTATGCATTCCAGACATGTGTAACATGATACAGGTTCGCCATCAAGAAAACCACTCTCATATAAAGCTTGCTCTCCCTTGCGTATTTCACGTGCACAGCTTGCACATATATGTGGCATCCCACACAACACTATTTTTTTCTTTTTTGTTGGTAACTTCATACTTTTTTCCTTTCTTTCATAACTTTTTTAAAAACAGATGCACAGCCATGGCTATAGCATTAGATACATTTACTGTTACAGCATTTCCAAATAATTTATATGCCTGGCTGTCTGATACTGTCTGTTTCCATTTGTCCATAGGAAAGCCCTGCAACAAACCATATTCGTATGGCGTTAATTTTCTAACCAGATACTTTTCGTTTTTATATTCAACTACATGTGTCCTTCTGGCTCTTGTTCCTGGTCCAATCCCTTTTGGGTATGAGGAATCACAACAATAAGCCACTTTATCAGTTGTTAGGAATACATTTTGTATAACACCATGCAAATCCTGTGCTGTTAAAGTAAACATTGGTTCTTCATTCCCTTTTGCACGCCGCCCGTTTTGTCTTTTATTCTCCCTGCCTGGCGTTATAACAGCATGGCATCCACGCAGCTTGTCAAGACTTTTTAGTGCCTGGGAAATAATAACTTTTGCTTTTTTGTCTGGTATATAAAATTTTTCTTCAACATCTTTTTCCAATATCAAAGAAAGTTCTGGTATGTATACATGCTGTTCTGCAGGAAAAACAAAATCTTCTTGTATTTCCTGTTTTACCCCTATAACAAAGTATCTTTCTCGGTTCTGTGGTACTCCCCAGAATTTAGAATTATACAAGATAAAATATGTTTTGTAACCACGCAGCTTATACTGTTCTTCAAGCATTGGTATGTATTTTTTCAGGCCTTTTACATTTTCTGCCATAAGAATATCTGGCAGCTTATTTTTACTGGATGTCCTTGCCTGGTCTAACAGCCTCATAATTTCAAAGAAAAGCCCACTCCTGTTTGCTGCCTTAAATTCCCGTTTACCGCAAGAAGGGCATGTTTCATGTCCTGTACAGAACTGCCATTCTGCCATACAATGCCTGCATATAACTTTCATTCCTGCCTTTAATCCAGCTACGCTTAAATCCTGGCATGGAAACCCAAACGCCCATACATCTGCTTCTGGTATATCACTGATATCCATATCTCTTATATCTGCCTGTTTAACACCTGCCCATACATTTTCTTTATAGGTCTGTACAGCATATTTATTTGAATCCCATGCCCCTGCAATATGGAAACCAGCCTGTTTAAAACCCAGGCCTATCCCGCCACAGCCACAGAAGAAATCATTCATACTGTATTTTGTATCCACCTGCTGCCCTCCTGCCATTTTATTAACTGTTTTCTATTTTCAAATCAATATGCGAAACAATCTTTTTGAAATCTTCCAGTTTTAATCCAGACACAAGGCATCCGTCTGCAAGGTAATACCCCCTGAAAGTGTCATAATCAATGCATGTCACAACAACTTTTTGATGATAACCATCATCTGTAACTACATCACCAACTTTTATTACTTCTGTAGCTTTGTGGATAGCAGGTTTAATCATATTCCTGTATGCCTGGGCAGAAAAAACTTTTATAATTTGTTCCGCCCCAGCTTTTCTCTTGACAACCAGCCCATCATCATAATTATGTAAAATCCATCTTGCAACAATGCATCCTGCTTTATTAATAATTTTTTGTTTAATCTTTGTTAATATTGTATGTAACATTTAAAATCCTCCTAAATCTGTGCCATTTCTGCCAACCTATCCTCGGCTTCTTTTCGTGTGAGAAAAACAGTTTTGCCGAAATCAAAGAATTTGAAATATCCTTTCGTGTAATCTGTTTCTGCATACGCATTCCAGACTTCACAAACTCCTTTGTGATTTCTGATTGCCCCGCATGGTTCAACACAACAAACTTTCATTTCAATTATCTCCGATTCTCCGCTGGAGAAAGCGCACAAGTGATACGCCATATCTCCAACAGCAACTGGCAGTTTCAGAAGTTTGCCTTGTTCCTCTAAGTCCTCGTAATGCTTTAATCTTTGCTCACAATTTGCCAACCTTTCCGCTATATCGTCAAGTGTTTTCCATTCTTCATTTTCTGCCAACTCACGTATTGTAAATCCAATATCCTCCGGAAAACCTGCTGGATTGTCAAATAAAACTTGTCCATCTTCATCTACGAAAGTCAATCTATTCATTCTTCCTATCCTCCATTAATCCCCGGTTAATAAAATACAATTTTAAAAACCTCCCATGAAATCAAATAAATTTATCTGCGCATTATCTGGTTTAAAATTCATCCATAATACTTCACGTTTTTTGGAATGTGTCTGTGAATAAGATATATTACCTGTTTTTGTCCAGCCTTTTAGCATGTCGTCGTACAGGTTCGTATCATAGCCACTTATCAATACTGGTCCTTTGTGCTGCAACAGAACTTTTAACAGTTCTTCATGGCCTCTGGCATCCATTTCACACCTGTACTGTTTACCGTTCCTGGTTTCTAACATATATGGAGGGTCACAATATATTAACACATTGAAAAAATTGAAACGTTTTATCAATTCTGCTGCTGGCCTGTTTTCTATCTGTACACCCCTTAGCCGTTCTGCTGCCCACATAATTTTTTCTGGCAGGTTGCACCAGTCCTGTACCACATATGCCCGTTCCCTGCCCTGGACATCATTTTTCCAGCCTACACGTTTGCCAGAAGTGCGGAAACCATGCCCCATGTTTAAGCGTATGTAGAAATTTAAAGCAGCTTCATATTTGTCTTCTGGGACTTCTTCAAATGCTTTTTCATAAACTTCTCTTGCATACGGGGTCATATAAACCATGCTGGCCAGTTTTGCAGGGTTTTCCCTTATACATTCAAACAGGCTTACAACGTTGTTGTCTAGGTCATTTACTGTTTCAATGTTAGAACGTGGTTTATTAAACAGGACTGCACCAGAACCGAAAAAGGGTTCAAGATAACTGTGGTGTTTAGGAAAATAGCTGGTAATCCAGTCTGCCAGTTTCCATTTACTGCCTGGGTATTTCATTACTGCATTCATATGCATTGCCCCGCTTTTTTACTTTTTTAAATTTACAATAGCCCCATACACAGACCACCTCATAGGAATGTTCTATATAATCTTTGCTTAAACATTCACCATTTTTGCCATGAAAAATACATTCCTTACAATAATCAGGATGTTTTGGATGTAATATAACCTCCGCCATATCAACCCCCTGCACCTTTTTTCATTGATTCTATTTCTTTTCCAGCCCATTCCTTATATCTTGCTACATCATATTCCAGGTCTTTAAGTATTTTATAAATATCTTTAATTTTGCCAGCATCTTTTTCTTTTTGCATCCTATGGCTATATTTCTGTAATGCTGTCACATCCAGTATAATGCAGTTGTTAAAATCTGATGCTGCTTCGCATAAATCATATAATGGCTTCATTTTCCAACCCCTTATTTTTAATCAAGTATCCTTGTTTCAAAACCGTTTTCTATAAGTTTTTGGTTTATTTCTAAACAATATCCCTGAAACCATCTTGGATACCTTGCACCATGATATCCATCCCAATATTTGTAAACTTCCTTTTTCTGTACTTTTTCTCCGTCCGACAGCAAAAATTTTAAACAGTATGCAAATGTATTTCCTTTTGATCTTCCACCCATTCTGCTTGTCCTTTCCCCTTTTAAATACTCTTTTTGCCAGTCATAAAAAGGGAAGCCGAATATCTCTTCAATTTTCTGTATAGTTTCATCTGTTATTTTCATTTTATCTCTTCCCCCATCTATGCCATATATATCCATACAACCATTATTTTACTTATATGGCATATTATCTTTTATAATCCTCAAAACGTTTTACTTTCTCAAATACTGCTCTCATATTTACCCAGCGCTGCATCCTGCGGACTGTATCCCCTGGCTTTGTATTTTTTTTGTTATAGACCATAACATATGGCCAGTAGCCTAAATCACGCAATGTATAGATACGGTCTAAATCCTGTTCTATGGTGGTGTTGAAATTTATTAATACATAGACCGGCAACTTGCGCTTGTCCCAGCCTGTAAGCTCTTTAAATTCTTTAAACTTTGGTACTATTTCCTTTTTATCCTGGTACTTGTCCCATGCAAAATGTACCTGCTTAATTTTCATCTGCCTTAACATTTTTATTTTTTTCCTGTCCATCAGGCGGATATCTAAACCTTGGGAAAAATCAATCCATGCACTGCTGTCTATTAACTGCTGGAATAATGGCTTCCACTCCTTGCAGGCGGTTATATTTGGGTCAAGAAGAATAATGTTTCTCTGTCCCCTCCAAAAAGTACCAAGGTCTGCAACCTTATAAGATTTCCTACCCTCTTTGCAACCAACGTGGCAAAATTTACACCCCCTTGGGCATCCCCTTGTCAGAAAACCATAGGCAGTATTTTTAATTTCTGGTATAATGTCATAGTAAATTTCATAATCTGGATATATTGTTTCTATCTCTGGTGGTAACATGGTATCTTTTTCTTTGTCATAGACTTCTTTCCCGTTCTTTAAACGGATGCAATAACCACTTCCACCCTTTATAACTTCTTTTGCATTAACGCAATAAGGAAAGTCTGGCGTAAAACTGAATACCTTTGACATATATACCTTGTCAAATGGTTCACCAATGCTATGAAATAACTGGTCATACCATTCAACAATATCCCCTTGCTGTTTATGCCATGCAGATAATTTCATTAGTGGAAGGCTAGGGAAATTGTGCCCATCAACATCTACCAGACCAATCCTCATTGTTTAACACCTCCCTGCATCTGTATAAATTATGTAAACATACTTAATCACACTATCATTACCTCACTCTTCTATAAAATCAAATAAATCCATCTGTGCATCCTCTGATATAAACCTTGCTTCAAGGTCATGTATTGTTTTGTTACCTTTAAATGGCATCTGTACTTTATCCTGCAATTCCTTTAATTCCTGCCATATGTCTGGCATGAAATGATAGATATTCCTTAATTCCTTTAAATTTTTATTTTTACAGTATTTACATGAAACCCTGTCAAGCAAATCATATAATTCATATCCATTCTCATTCCAGTGCCATCCGTGCGAATAGCAGTATTGCAGGCAATCACCTTCTGTCATTTCCCATTCGATAAGCGGATAAATCTTTACCCTGTTTCCTCCTCTCTCTCGGTTTATCCTCTTCCTTTCGTCTGCTGCAACGCCGACATACTCCGCTATCATTTCATCCCCATATTTTTTATTGTTATCCCTGATAGCATCTAATTTTAACGTTGTACCCCACCTTGTACAGCCTCCGCACCATTTGTAACCACATTGTAATGTACCATCACGTTTTACCACTGGTTTTTCTGCCATGCACCATATAAACGGCTCTTTGGGTTCCAAAATAGTAAAACTAATCTTTTTATCTGCCAGTATCTTCCCCATTTTCTCTGCATTGTACCTTATGCTGTCAAATTCCACCCCAATATCAAAATAAACAACTTCGTCAAGTGGATAACCCAGTTCTAATAATTTTAACAACATAGCAAGACTGTCCTTGCCAAAACTTACACTTGCAATGAATTTCATAACACCACGCTACAAATACCGTATCGTGGATAATCGGTTTCAGGCTACCCATGAGCTTTTTTATGCCCGCAACTACTCAACCGATTTTTCGCCATGTCTTAATCACCCGACAATTCAACCTGGTTCACCAGGTACTCGTTATTCCTTTCTTATTAATTTCTGTAGCATTTTAAGCCAAAGTTCAAATTTTCCCATAAAATCACTGGTTTTCCTTTCTTTATCTTTACTTTTTATTTAACTGGCAGAAGAAACAATCCATCTGCCAGGGCTTTGTGTGCGTTTTGTAGAGGTAAATGTATATAAAAATAATGCAATATATGTAAAAACCTTGTACAGGCATGGCACGCACGCAGACCATGCCTTAATTCCCCTGCTGCCTTTAACCACAGCAAAGGATGGTTACTTCTTTTGGAAGTTATAATTTTTAATATTGTGTTTTGGTGCACTGGTGCTTATATTGGTGCTTCCACATTTCACACACGCATCATTTGCTCTTATAGTGCTCCAGTATTCCTTACCGCAATCCCTGCATCTGACAACAAAAAACGGGTCAGCTGAATTATATCTTTTACCTTCCATGCATAGCCCTTTCTGCCTATCTATAGCAGAAAGGGCTATTGACAGGCTGTTTTAATATGATATAATTAAAACAACAGTCATAGCAGATTGTTACGAACTGGGCACAGTGACGCCTTATGCTGTGCCTAGTTTTTTATTTCAATGCTGGCTGCCCCTTCTTTCTGGCTGTCCTCTTTCAGCTCCAAGGAAACCAGTTTTACATCCACACCCTCACGCCTTGAAACTATCCTTGCCAGCGTTTCATAAAATCTCCATACCTGCTCTTTTGTTAAATCCATTATTATTACCTCCCTGCATGTTTTTGAATTTATTCCTGCGTCAAAGCCCACATTTCCCAGATTGCAATATTGCACATTTTTGCTGCAGAATCCGCTACAATTGGATTATCAGCCGCTGCCTTTTGCTGGCAATGAATATATTTTTCTACCACATGGGCAAGCCGTTCATTTACTTTTTTATCATGTCTTTTCATATTTCTTACACCTTCTTCCTTGTTTTGAACCCCAGTCTGCCAGATACGTTCTTGGGATTTAGCTAGTGCAGATTCTTTATTTGCATGAAGATGAAATGAAACTGTATTACTTTTAATCATTTCCTTAGTTTCAGATAAAATATAGTCAAAAACCTCTATTGAATGGGCTTCTTCTGGAAGTCCGTTCAACATTGCCGTAACTACATCTTCGCAAACTTCTGTCACTGCCGTACGTTTTAATACCACCCTATGTATCGTGTTTTTTTTCTGTTACCCCTTCTACTATATCAAGCATTATCTTATCCACTTCCTTTCTGTTACCAGGCTGGATATTATCCAGCCTAAAGGTAAATTATCTAAATTTTCTAAGCTGTTTAAAAAGGATTCTGACCTTTTTAGCACTGTCGGCAGACGGGCTGTACAGCTGCTGATAGGAGATTAAACAGTGCTTTTCTTTATTTGCAACACTACGGCAAAATTAAAATAGCAGTTCAATCATTAGTTGCTGGTTTTGGACACGCCTTTCAAGACCAGTAACCTTTTTATTTATCTGTGCCAATTTTCTTTTTGAGATATCCATTATCCGCACTTCTCCTTTTTCGGGCAACATTTCATTTCTTTTAACTGCAAAGTTTATTTATTTTCGATTATTGTTTTTTGGTACATATGTATAAATTCAATTAACAATCTTCGTTATTATTCACGCTACACATATCTTTAATTTTGTGATATCCTTTATGCACAGGCTGTCACCAGCAGCCAAGTACATAAAGAAAGGAGATTTCATTATGTGGGAATGTTTAATTTGTCATGCGCACAATGATGATGATGACCCCTTTTGCATTGAATGTTCTGCTGCAAAGCCAAAATACGAAGATAATCATTGCAGTAATCCGAAATGCAAATTTTACAAAACAATACTTGAAAACCCTACTCAAAAGTATTGCGGAAAATGTGGTTGCGCAACTATATTTTTTAAAAAAATAGAAGATTTATGTTAGTTTTTATTTAACATCAATATCTTTCTGTTAATTAATTAAAATAAAAATATAATTTTTATTTTAATTATCATCTTTAGCCAGTGCTTCATTTCTTGCGCTGGCTATTTCATTCCCGCAATTCCCACAATAATTATCATCAAACTCTTGAAGCCGCTCTTTTGCACATAATGCGTTTCCACAGTTTGAACAAACAAAATACTCTTTCTTTTCTCCACAAATTGCTCTTCCACAATGTGGACAGGAGAAAAATTCTTTAAAATGATTCATTATACAAACCATCCTCCTTTCTATTTTCTAGGCTGGCTGTTATCCAGCCGTTCTTGCACTGGTGTTTCTTTGTCTGCCTCCAGCTTCCTTTTCTTGACCCATTCCCATAAAATCTGTAACACAAGCGCATTTAAAGTAATCCCTATCCTTTTCGCTTCACATTGCAGGAATATCTTAACTGCAGTTATCCTAGCAATAAAACTGATTATCTTGAAAAATATTTCCTTATATGATAAAATGTTACAAAAACTAAAAGGTGCGTGTTGTTATGAAGTATAACTTTCCTATATCTGATACTATTTTTAATATTATAAACTCTCCTATTGCACAAGCTATTGAAGAATGTGCAAACTCTCCTATTGCGCAAGCCATGCAAAAGATTACAGAAACTACATCAGAATACTTATATTTGTCCGATTTTTCCGAATATGTTACACAAGTAAATTCTGCCATGGAACAATTCGCCTTATTATCGCCTCCTGTTATCCATGAACTTGAAAACTTATTTGTCCCAAACAGCTCTAAATTATTAGAAACTGCAAAAATTAATTCAGAATTTCTTTCTTTAGTATTTGAACATGATTCTGAAAATACTGCTGATGATACAATCATTTTATCTGAATCTGTTGTTGGACTACTCAATAGTATTGATAACTCTATGGAACTGCCGGAGTCTGGTGCTGATAAGCTGATACATATCAAAAAATCAGATACCAGTTACTTACAAATAATAAGCATTATTTTAAGTATATTTTTTTACATATCTGGCATTTATCAAAACAATGAAACATCTAAACTATTAGAGAAAAATCATTCTGAACAAATGCAAGAATTGCACAAACAAACTAATGAACTTCAAAAGCAAAATGAACTTCTGGAAAAGCTTTTAATGCCTGATAATGAAACTACACCAGCCAGCATATCATCTAATCAATATAAAGACTGATAAACAGCCCGATATTTTTCTCACAATACATAAAAGCCATAATTATATATATCCACAATTCTATGTACAGCAGCCTTATTTCAATATGGTCTTGTGGATTCTTTTTTTTGGTTTTATGTATCAGGTACAGTTGATGGATAAGCAGCGCCACCATTCCTGCCATAAGTACATACTTTGACACTTCCATCATCTCTACTATGTACAATCCAGACCACCACCTTTCTAAATTATTTCAGAAATCATTTTCGTTTGGTGCAAACAAATAATCCATATCATACTCTGGAAGCAATTCTGTTTTTGTTTTTCTTACTTCGGGATAAGTGAACGGCGTTTCCCCATTAATCTTATTCCTTACAGTTTTTTCAGTAACCCCAAGGACTGCCGCATATGCCCCCAGAGATATATATTTGCTGTCTAATGCCTTTTTTAAATTTACTAGCAAATTACGTCCTCCTTTCTATTTTCTGCGCTGGATGCTATCCAGCTGTTCCTGAGCTGGTGTTTCTTTGCCTGATTCCAGTTTCCTTTTCTTGACCCATTCCCATAAAATTTGTAATATCATAGCATTTAATGATAAACCCTGTTTATCTGCTTCTTTTTTCAGATTATCAAATAAACTGCCTGGCAATCTGAAGGTAAAACGTTTCCTTGCATCTTTTGTCATATAATTGACGTCACCTCCTTTTAACAATATAACATATCTGCTTTTTGACGTCAAGTATCTTATTTACTTTTTTTAATATTGTATATATAATGTCATTATGACGCCGAAAGGAGGAATTGCTATGTCAAAAAAAGATGCTTATACCCGTGATGAAGATTCCCGTTTTACCCTACGGATTAACACTGAAACACTCGAAGCAATAAAGGACGAAGCAATAAAAAACAAACGCTCAACAGGCAAACAGATTGAATTTATTCTCGAGTACTGGCTCTCTCAAAATACTCAGTCAAAAGAATAATAAGCAAATCTTTTACAGTATATCCTTTATTTGCTGCCTCTTGCTGTAACTGCTCTTTCAGTTCTGGTGGCAAATAGAGGGTTATTTGTTCTTTTTTATTTTCCATGTTTTTGTCTTGCCTTTTCCTTTACGTCAGTTCCCTTGCTGGTTACTGTCCAGCTGTTCCTGATTTACCCGGAAAACATATGCCAACTTCCAAACCAGAAATAAATGCATTGCCAAGTAATGCAATAATGCTCTGGTTTTTCTCTGGTTCGCTTTTTAAAAGCTGTGCCAGATTATCCGCATTGCCAAGCTGTTCTGGTGTATACCCTGTTTCTTTAAGTGCTGCCATATGCGTTGCCTCCTTTCTAATTCAACATTTTCATTTTTATTTTTGTAACTTATATTCACATTATAATCTTTTTAATTCACCTTGTCAATACAATTTTGTAACTTTAATTCACTTTTTTCTTGACGAACTATTTTAAAGATGTTATAGTAAAGCCACGAAAGGAGGAAAAAATGAACAAACGAGTTAAAGAACTAAGAAGCACTTTAGGTCTTACACTAGAAAAATTTGGCGAAAAACTTGGTGTTGGAAAAAACGCCATAAGCAGAATAGAAACAGGAAAAAGTAATCTCACAGACCAAATGCTCAAAGCTATCTGTAATGTAAACTGGGATGGAAAATATGTTAATGAAGAGTGGTTACGGACTGGTGAAGGGGAAATGTTTAACCCTGACCCTTCTTCGGAAGTAGATGCATTGGTAAATAAATATAATCTTTCAAATGAAGGCAAAATATTAATTGAAAACTTCGTAAACCTCAAACCTGAATACCAGGAAGCAGTAATCCAGTTTATTATCCAGGTAGCAGATAGTTTGAAAGGAAATGATACAAAACCAGAAAAAAACCTGGAAGAACTTTCGGACGAAGAACAGATAGAATTATACCGTCAGGAACTGAAATTCGAAAGGGAAGTAACGGAAAAATCAGAAGCTTTACCAAAAAGCGGCTAGAATTACTATCACGTAAAAGATGATATTGTCCACTCCCGGCGTGGGAGTGTGAATTGAATTGCAAAGGAGAGGAATGAAAAGTTCAGAACTATTAAAATTATTAAAGAAAAATGGCTGCTATTTGGTACGTCATGGCAACAGGCACGATATTTGGTTCAGCCCGGTAACAGACCAGAAATTTCCAGTTCCACGCCATAAAGATGAAATAAAGACAGGAACATTAAAAAGCATCCTTGAGGATGCGGGAATAAAAATATATTAAACAGGAGGACTTATTTATGGCAAGGTATGCTTATCCAGCAATTTTTACACCTGAAAAAGACGGAGGATATTCTGTCAGGTTTCCGGATTTAGAAAGATGCTATACATGTGGTGATGATATAGCTGATAGTCTTATAATGGCAGAGGACGTGTTAGCTTTGGTTCTTTGCGGGTATGAAGAATCTGGCAGGCAGATACCAGAGGTTTCAAAAGTAAACAGCTTTATTTTATCCGATGGTGAATTTGTCAATTTTGTGGCATGTGATACATTAGAATATAAAAAAATATGTAGTAACGATATGGTCAAAAATATTGTTATGGTTTAATATTTTGTGGGAGATATATGGAATGTATAAGTACGAATGTATTATTTACTGGTCTAATGACGATAATGCTTTTATTGTAGAAGTACCAGAACTTCCTGGGTGTATCGCAGATGGCGCAACTGTTGAAGAAGCTGTTGCAAATGCTGAAATAGTTATTAAAGAATGGATTGAGGTTACAGAAGAAAGAGGTCTTGAAGTACCAGAACCTAAGGGACGGTTAATGTATGCCTGAAAATGCCAGTTGGAAAGAAAAACAGATGACCCAAAGCAAATAGCCCTGCATTGTACTGCAGGGCTGCCAGAAAAAAAGAATTAAAAGTATAAAATATGTTGCAAGTTGAAATAACATATTATACAGAACTGCGTATATAATATCACCTTGCGACATATTTTTCAATATATTTTTGAAACGAAAGGGGTATTTTATGGAAAAACATTTTTTTGCACACTATTCAACGATAGAACATAAAACCTGCTGCCTGTATGTGCGCTGTTCCAAAGAAGAGCAGGCAAAATTTGGAGATACAATAGAAGCACAGACAGAGGATTTAAAGGCATTTGCCAAAGAACACAAATTAAAAATCTATGATATATATGTGGATGAAGGCTTTACTGCCAGAAAAAAATATGATAAACGCCCTGCGTTTATGCGTATGCTGCAGGACGTTGAACGGCACAAGTTTGAATATATTATTTTTACCAAATTAGACCGCTGGTTCCGTAATGTTGCTGATTTTTATAAAATACAAGAAGTATTAGATAAAAATAATGTAACCTGGCTCACGGCCCTTGAACGCTATGAGATGGAAACTACCAATGGTAAATTAAACGTTAATATCCGTCTGTCTGTAGCCCAGGATGAAGCAGACAGGGACAGTGACCGCATTAAAGATGTGTTCCGCCTGAAAGTTAAGAAGGGTGAAGCTATAACTGGAAGTATGCCAACAGGTCTTATGATAGATTCTGACAAAAAAATAGTTATTGACCCTGATAACGTCCAATTTGTATATGATATGTTTGATTATTTTGAAAAAACAAACAGCAAGCGTGCCACTCACATTTATCTGACTGAAAAATACAATAAATATATATGTTATGAAACTATTTCAAGAGGGCTGCGCAACACAATGTATAAAGGGATGTACCGTGATAATCCAAATTACTGTCCAGCTATAATAGAGCCAGAGCGCTTTGACAGGCTTTCAAAAATGAGCAAACGCAATGTACGTGTGCGTTCCACCAGGCGTTTTTATGCATTTACAGGACTTTTAATCTGCAAAGAGTGCAATCATTTCCTTGCAGCGAGTACAGCAACATATAAATGCAAAGAATACACATATTACCGCTGCAGTTTAAACAAAAGGGGGAAATTCTGTATACATTCACATAATATTAACGAAAAAAAATTAGAAAACTACTTGCTGGAAAACATCAAGCCAGAACTTGAAAAATATATAGCATCATTTGAACTGAATGAGAATCTGGTGGTCAAAAGAACAGAACCAGACAAAATCAAAGCCAAGATGCAAAGACTTAGAAATTTATATATAAATGAACTAATTGAGCTGGAAGATTATAAAAAAGAGTATGAATATTATAAAAAAGAGCTGGAAGATGCTGTTGCTGCCACCCAGAAAAAAGACCTGTCTGCTGCACGTGCTTTCCTGAAGCTTGACCTGCAAAATATTTACGGAGGATTATCCAACCAGGAAAAACGGGAACTTTGGGGGAGTGTTATTAACAAGATTGTTATAGATAATTCAAATAATATGGAATTTATATTTTTTTAAATATTTTTTGTACTAACTAGTATTGTCCCTCACGGGGTGCAACCGCAAAATAATGTATTTTACTGCAAATTGCACACCATATAATGTAGGAGTGGACTTTTTTAAAAACTTATATTAAAATTTTTAACCAAAAATAAGGTTTATAAAGGGCGAACCATCCTATTATTTTAACATCAATACCACTTCGCCCGGTTGCTAAGTAATAAAACTATTTTAACCAAATATAGAAAAACGGATTATACTTAAAACACATTAAATAATAATTACCCCTTCTGGATCAAATGTCTTTTTAGCACCAATATGCTCCACTCTTCTTTTCCAGTTATTTCCTAAATAATAAAATCTCAGGCTATCTTTATCTTCATCTATCAGTTCAAGTAAATTATGTTTTAATTTTAAAAAAGAAGAATAATCTAAGTCAGCTTCAAAGACAGAATTTTGTACTCTTTGTGCATGGTTCTGGCATTCTTTTGCAACTTTACGAAGCCTGGTTTTTCCAGAGTTATCTGTTGTTGATACATCATAACTTATTATTACCATCATGTCTTATCACCTACCTTAACAAAAAACATGGATATTCATCCAGTTCTCCCCTGATATACTTTGCAAGAAGATTACTCTGGACATACATAAGCAGCCCCATGGGTATTTTTTGTTTTAAATAAGGATGCATAAAATCTGTTCTCTTTTTTTCCTGCCATCGGGACAGTACCTTTTTACGTCCATCTTCATTCAGCCATACAGCACCAGAAACCTGCTTTTCAAAATTACTTTCATTTAAAATCTGTAAATTAAGCAAAGTAAGCACAAATCTTTCCACAATGCATCTTGTTTCTTCTACAAGGTCACATGCAAGCGAACTTCTGCCACTACGTAATGTATGGCAGAATCCAATATAACTGTCAAGTCCAACTGTTTCAAGAGCAGCAGCAAATTCACTTGTTGCTAATGTATATACAAAGGACAACACTGCATTAACAGGGTCAAGCGGCGGACGTTTTGAACGGAACTGGAAACCAAAAGACACCTTATTATTTTTAATCAATTTTCCAAAAATAGAAAAATAATATTTTGCACAATTCCCTTCAATCCCAATAATCTCTTCTATGCTTTCTGCATTATAAACCTTGTCAATTCCCGCACTAAGAACATCCACTACAGAAAGTATTTCTTCATCTTCTCTCATTTCAGGACTATCATGAAGGCTTCTGCGTATTAATTGCCTGGTATTACTAAATTTAGCTGCCATTGTATTTTGTGTTAATGTTATAGCATCTTCACGGAATTTATCAATCTGTGCTACACGTAAAAATACGTTTCCTTTTGTTTCACCACATACTTTTGCCAAAAATTTTCCTTGGGGTGAAATAAAATTTATTGGAACCGATTTGGAAACACATTTCCCCATTACAGCAGGTGAACATCCATTATAATTAAAACACACAATATTTTCTATATTGTCAAATGGAAGACGTATCTTATCAGCTCCTTCTATCTTACACACAAGGTCTTCACCTTCAAGTGACAAATAAGCCAGTTCATTTGTTATGTAAATTGTATTAAGAAGTTTTCTCATAATCTTCCGCCTCCATTTCTTTAATATACTCCCTTATGCTTTTCTTCTTCATTCTCTTCTTAGGCGGAAGGCACAAATCTTTTAAAGAGCATCCACTACAATTCTGGGTTTGTGGAATTCCAGGAATAATACCTTCACTGATATATCTTCTTATCTGCAAAAGTAACTCTTTCAGCTCACAATCATACTCTGTAAAGTTTTCCCTAATTGGAAGTGGTATCCTTTTCTTTACATCTGCATAATATAAAACAGCATCACAGTCACAATTAAACAAATAATCCACACATATCTTTTGTGCAAAAACCTGCATAAGGTCATCATGGTTATACTCTTTATTTTTTGGTTTTGATGGCTTATATTCCACAATACAAAGCTTATATCTGTCCTCATATCCTGGAAGCAGCACACCTTTACCAGACTTAGACGCTTCTATGCAGTCAGCAACTCCATAAAGATTATACTGTTCCAAATCATTATATATTGGAACAGAAGTAAAAACCTTTTTACCACGTAAAGAATACTTTTTATCAGGGTCATGGACACGCTCATGCAGAAAATTTGCTTTTGTTACAAATATATTTTCTGCCCAGCAGTCATTTATTTCAATTAATCCCCAGCGGTGTGGGCAATATAGATAATGCTGGATAGAACGTATTGTTATTTCTGTATTTATCATAACTTTTTAATTAACTCCACTCCCTGTGGCATAATATCATCTACTGTAATCTCATAATCACTAAACTCCCTTGGCGGCTTATCCATATCTTTCTGTTTTACAACAATCTTTTCAAAAAGAAGATGTGACGGGTAATTACCTAAAACACTTTCATGTTTAAATATATACAGTTTCCTCATGCACATCTTTCCCCTTGCTGCACTGTGGTCATGTTCAAACATATTTATAATTGACATCCAGAGCAATTCCACATCTTCCTCATCAAGCCCTGTAACTTTATTGGCAAGAGCAGCAGAAATATAGCCTTCTGCACGGTATAAACCATAAGGAATAATACTTTTTCTTCCCATTTCTGTTTCTCCTGTTTTTTTTCTATCTTCTGTAGTACGTGCCTGGCGGGTAATTGTAATATCTTCAATATACACAGGTGACTGGCTCTTTGCAAAATTAATCTGTACAGGTCCCCTTACAATACCACATTGGTCATCTCCTGTTGACATAACAGCACCAAATGTACGCACATCATAATAATTCCTGCACATATAATCCCTTGCTTTAGTAATGTCTTCAGGATTTTTTACCTTTTGCTTTGTCTTTAACCCTTCCTTTTTATAAGCCTCTGTAAACTTTGCATTAAGATAATTGTCTGGTTTTATAAGAATGTTATAGGCTTTGCTTCCATCCTGGGAACATTCCTCCTCTTTACATAATTCCACATAATTCCTTATTTTTCTTTTAAGACATACATCTGTTATAAAACCATATCCAGTTTCTGCATCAACTCTTGGGTTATTTCCTGCATCTGGGTCTCCATTTGGATTTCCATTTTCCACATCAAAAAGAAATACAAAATCATATCTGTTATTAATTGCCATATTAATTATCCTCCTTGTCCTTATCCTTTTTATTATCGTTTTTTACAAAAAATGACTGGTATTGCTGGTAGTATCCAATTATAAATTTACCTTGTTCTACAAGTGACAAAATATCTGGAAACCCACCTTCTAAATTATCAATTATTTCCTGGACCAGCTTATTATAAAAACCTGGCCTGTTAGATTTTCTTAAATGGTTCTGTGCCAGCTTTAATAATTTTGGAAATATAGTAGCTGGTTTTGATGCTGCTGATGAAAAGTATGCATCTTTAATTGTACGGTTTAATGGTTTCTCATAAACATTTGGTTTTGATTCATCTTGTACTTCTTTTTCTTCTGATTCTCTACTTTCCTTTGATTTTCTAGCAGAATCCTGTTGTAAATCTTCCAGTACCGCAAATAAACGTCCGCATAAATATGCTGGGGTTTTATTTTCTTTATCGAGTGCCACACTAAGTTCCTCCTTTTTATTTGATAATCTTGCTTCCCTGTTAATATATGCTTTAATAATACCTGCACGCACACGGTTTAATTTAACATTCTTTTTCTTTTCATCATCTGTATCTGTCTTTACCCTTCTTACAACTGTTGCAAGCAAAAACCTTGGATATCTTGTACCATAAATAACTGCTTCAAATATCTTAGCCATCAGGGCAGGGTCTACAGTGTCTATATTAGATTTTGGTGAAACCAGTTCTTTTTTTATCTGCCACATAGAAATTGTATGAACCTTTTCTGACACCTGCAGGTCATCCTGGTGTCTGGCAATATTTAACAATATTTCACCAAATCTCCTACGGTAAAAAAACTTCATTGCAATACGTGACACATTTGGTTTTATCCCTAAAATATAAAAATGAACATCAGGATCAATATCCTCTTCTTTCATGCGCCCTGATAAAATATTTCCTTCACGGGCATCCTGTATTAAAGATTTCATCATACCTTCTATTTCATCAATTCCAATTGTATCCCTGTTATCAAAAAGAAGTGCTGACATAATATCATTACATTTCTCATTCCTGCTCATTGCCCAGTAAAAAACTGTTATATCATCTAACTGTGACTTCTGGTTTTTACTGCTGCTTATGTAATTTAATACCTTTGTATATTTTTCCATAGCCTTTTCTGAAATATTGCTGTTATATGACTGCTTATTTCCATAAGACTCCTCTGATGAATGCTTAAAACTTACTAAAACTGAACCCATAGCTGTAGCACCAAAAATACCTTTTATTTTTGAATGCACCCTTGCAATAGGCATATTTTCCCCTGTAACTGCACACTGGGCAATTACAGCCCCGTCTGTTACTTCCTTATTAGAAGAAAACCTGCTTAACCACCTTTCATTTAACTCCTTGTCTTTATGTAATAAATCCACAGTCCCAGACAGGCAGAAAGCATAACCTGAAGTACCATATTTTTTACCAATCCCTGATAAATAAACATTTCCTGTTTCATTTCCAGGCTCCCAGTTCTGTATAAAATTCCTGTATGCATTTACTACTGGAGTATCAATTCCTTCAATAAATTCTAAATTAACATCCTTAAAAATCTTATGTGACTTCTCTGCTTTATTTGTAGAATCAGTAGTTTTAAATTCTCCATCCTGGTAATTAAGCCCAAACAAATAAAGTGGCCTGTGCTCAATAAAATTACTATCAATGCCAGGTTTTTCTGTACGCTGTGGCATAACCTCTTTTCTTGCTTTCTTTATCTCTTTCACTTTTCCATTCTTACTTTTAATTTCTTCTGTTTCCTGCCAGTCAATAATCCCGTCTATTGTCCCGTCTGGATTAAGATATACAAGATAATGTATATCAACATTAGAAAAACCATCAGGAAGCAGCTTTCCTTGTCCAGAAAGAATATCATAATAATCATTTAATGCTTGTATTAACATTTAAGTTCCTCCCTGTACTTTGCTACATCAATAACACCATTTACCATATGTGGACGGTAATATATAGTAGATGCTTTATCTGAAAATTTAGGATTATCCCAGTCATTATTAACTGGCTGTCCTCCATCTTCAAATCTCACCTGGTAACTCATAAATCCAAGGTCTACATCTCCAGATTCCTGTATAGTGCTGCTTACAAGATTCATATCAAATTCATCTACAAGAGTAATGCTTTTAACTGGAAATTCACTACATCCCAGACATGGTGTACGGAAATACTGTCCTTTTTCCAGACGCCGTTTTATTATACTGAAATGTTTATTTTCCGCATCTGTTTCTTCTTCACTTCTTATACCAGTCAGTTCAAAATGGAACTCTACACCATATTTCACATCTTTTAATATAAGGGAAGCACGCTGGCTGCGGCTTTCCGAAGTATAAATACAAGGATTTCCACCTTTGCCAGACATCTGGCTTCTGACAGCCTGGTAAGAAATCTTATCCTTTACTTCATTACGCCGTATATTTATAAAATCAACTTTATTAAAAACAATAATTTTATCTATCACATACCTTATTGCAGGTTTCCAGTAAACACTTTTTAAAAGCCCCTCTAATGCGCCTGGGGTTGGTACATCATAGCTTACCCTTTCTACTTTCATCTCTGGTCTTGTAAAACAGGCATAATCCCCATCAACCATAACTTTAAAACCATAACTCATAATTACCCTCTTTTCTGCATACATATATATGCGTTTTGCCTTTTTGTACATATTACTAATATGTTTAAAACCCATTATTCTGCTTGCATGGATTACTATAAGCATATTGCCACAATTACCATACATACCTAACCAAGCGGATATCAGCAATCCGCATTGCCTGCAAGCAGGTATTTACTACTTGCTTATAACCTAATTAAGTAAGTCCTGGCCTTACTTAATTAGGTTAAAAAATATAATCTTCTGCTTCAAATTTTATCCCTGTTTCTTTTTCATAATAATCAGTATTGGCAAGACAATAAATACCACTTCCATAATCATCTACTGCTCCCTGTTTTAATAAATCATCAAATTCATATTTATATACAGACAAAGCATACTTCTGTAATTTTCTTGGATTTCCTTTCTTTGTTATTTTAAGCTGTTCTATCATATTCCCGCTCTTCTCATCCCTTGCCACAACAATAGAAATAGTATTAGTATCAATCATATGGAATTCTTCTGCATACTCTTTAAAAGGAATTGATTCCAATGTTTTACATTTCCTGCTAATTGTTCTTTTTATAATCTCATCTTTATTAAAAAAATAGAGAAGGTTATAATACTCATCAATACTTTCCTTACAAGAAATATCTTTATATTTTACAACCAGTCCTTTTGTAATATTAGGGCGTTCATCATTAGAAATACTTTTATCTTCTGTTTCTAATGTAAAAATAAATACACTTGCATCCTTACGTTTCCCTTCACGGTTGCATCTTCCACCAGCCTGTAAAATATTATCTAAACCTGCCATTTCCCTGAATACTGTATAAAAATCCAGGTCTACCCCTGCTTCTATAAGTGAAGTTGATATTACAGTAATCCTCCTGTCTTCTGGTACATTTTCAAAACCTGGATAATCTTCTTCCAGCTTTTTAAGTTCTGATTTAATATCTGATATTACAACTGACCTGTCATAAGCAGTCATATATGTAGACAGGTGGAATTTCTTTCCTCTGCATAATTTATACAATGCCCTTGCTGATGACCTTTTATTAACAACAATAAGACTTGAAGGATAAATAGCTGATTTATTTAATAACGCTTCCTCACTTAATGCCCCTGTATGTTCATATTTGCATTTATTAAACATACTAAACATTGAAGTATCATAAATTAAATTACATACTTTATTGCCAGGCACTGCATATTCATTAACCAGCTTTTCATAATCCGGCATAGTAGCTGTAAGAAGAACTGCCTCACTATTTAAGTATTTTGTAATATAAGAAACCGCCTCAAGGCATGGTTTAAGATATTTAACTGGCATTAAATGTGCCTCATCAAAAACCAGGATGCTGTCCGCCATATTGTGCATCTTTCTTAACTTGCTTCTCTTATTTGAATATATAGTTTCAAAAAACTGTACTGCTGTTGTTATAATAATCCTGGCATCCCAGTTCTCTGTAGCATATTTCACTACTTCCTGGTAATCTTCACTATAACCACTTTCTTCATCATAAGAAAATGTAGACTGGTGGCGAAGTATCTCTGCATCTTCCCCAAAAACCTTTTCAAAAACATCTGCTGTCTGTTCAATAATACTATTATATGGAATAATATAAATAATCCTTTGCTTGCCCATATTTATTGCCCGTTGTAATGCAAATTTAATACTACACAGCGTCTTCCCGCTTCCTGTAGGCATATTCATCAGGTAAATACCTGCATCCTGTCCCACCTGGCTAAAAACTTGTTCCTGCAGCACAGCTCTTGTTTTCTGCAAACCAGATACACATGAAAATGAATCCATGTATTTATTTACCTTATCCAGGCAGTTTTTAAAATCTGCATTAAGAGAACGGTTAGTCTTCCCTGTACAAAAAGTTGCTGTATCAATAGAATCTGCATCCGTAAGACATGAAAAACAATATCTTACCAGAAACGCAAACTTATCAATTACCATATCCATGTTATTGCCACAGTCTTCTGCTAAAAATTCACAAAATGCTTTCTCGTCAATATCTATCCCTTTAAGTTCTTCCTTATATATACTATAATCTTCAAACTCACGTTCTAGTCTTCCATGCAATGTTGCCTGGTCTTTGGTATCATTTTTAAAACCACCATCTGGTATTCCAGAATGATGTCCTGTTATACAATAAGACATAAGCCATTTCACTATACTTGGATACTTTTTCTGTACTTCTTTTGCCCCACAGCCTGAATGTTCTACTTTTATATTTTTTCCATTAATCCTTTCCTGGAAAGAAACCTGGTATTTACCAATATCATGGAGCAGCCCTGTCATATATAATATATCCTTTAAAGCAGGAATTGAAAAATCCCTGCAAAGAGAAGCTGTATTTTCACTATGTTCTTTTACTGTTTGTATTTCTTTTGAATTTTCATTAATATGGGCTTTCCAAATCATTAGTCTCTCCTTCTGTAAAGTTAATTTTTATATTATTATATAAAAATTTCCGACATTTGTCGACATTTATTTTAAATTTAAAACAAGCACATGGTTACTTCATATAATTACGTGTAAAATAAAAATACCCGCAGAAGGCTGCAAAGGTATTTTTTATTTACATATAACTATAATTATTAAAAGCAAATTAATAATTAAATTGTAGACATAAAAAGTATCAATAAATTATTTTAATAAAACAAACATCCATATATTTCCTTATTCTATAAAGACATAAAGATATTATGGATTTTATCCCTTGTATACAACCCATGTGCACACAACCTGTATACCCAGTTAATTACCATCCTCCAGTCATAACTATCTACAAACTCTTCTTTTTCATTACATTTTCCCAATGTATAATACCTGCTAAATTCTACTATATAAATAAATGCAAGCTCACCAAAAACCTGTTTTAACCTGCTTATATCCATTTCCTCTGGCATTTCAATATATCTGCTAAATGTACGGTATATTATATAATTTTCTAAAATATTTCTATATTTTGTTTTTACTATATTTTCAAATTCCATAAATTGTGAAACTATTTCTTCTGCATTTTTTTCTTCTTGAAAATAGTCAAAACATCCATCAAGATACTGGATTTCATGGCTTTCTATAATAACTTCCAATATATTATCTGCCATATCCATAAAAGATTTATACATAAAAATATAATCCTGTGGCCTCCTGATGGCAGACATATATTTTTCCATTATTTTCTTATGTTCTAATATACCGGCAGAAATAAAAGGAATATCCTGTATATCTATTACAGAAATATTCCCATTATTATTAACCATATAAAATTCTATATTACTATTTATAATATAATCTGCTGTTACAGGGCATGAGGCAGCCATAGAAATCCATAACAAGCCATTATGGTTTGATATAAGCCTTGGAAACTTCCGGCATGTATTACAAAGCATCCCTTCACCAAGGTTCTTCTGTATACGGCAAAGACCATCATTATCAAGCATACGGCACCTGCCATTACTCTTTGTAGCAAAATATCTTTTACCATCTGCCTCATATATATTTGACAATATATCTTCCCTTAATATCTGGTTACTAATATTGACAAACCGTAAAAAAGCCTCATTGCCAACTTCAATCCTCCAGCCAGAACAGCATGTAGAAGTACAGCTGCCTGCAGCACAGCTGAAATTATTATACAATCCCAAAATTATACCTTTCACCAGACAAATGCCCTCCTTGCCATCCAGAACCCTATACCAGTATAAAACAGTCTTCTTCCAGAACAAGCAAGCCCTAAAAACCATTATTTACCTAATTAAGTAAACCCTTTAAAATACACTTTTCTTAAGCGTTGGGTTTGGTTTACAAGGGTTTGCTTGCAGGCAATGCGGATTGTGGATATCCGCTTGACAAAGTGTTTTTAAAGACTTGCCTGGTAATTCTAAAAAATAAGTTCTGATTTATCTTTAAGAAGCCTTGCACCTTTTGTAATTATTAAAACGCCAGCGCCAGCACCTGCTATAATTAAGAGTATTCCCATAACAATATTAAAAGCTCCTACAGACTTCATTGTCTTATATATTTTCTCTCCCATCAGACAGCCTCCTTTCTACAACATAATATCTATCTGCCAGACAAGGACAGTTTCTGCCTATGTACCTGGCAGACAGTTTATTAATCCATTAACAACAGCTGTCCCAATCTGATAATCTGATATACCAAAATCTTAATTATTTTTTGCACCATATTGTTTATAATATTCATCTATAGCATTTTTGATATTATCATCAATAAGTATTTTACCCATACACTCTTTATTATAAAGACATTCCACAACATCTTCCATAGTTACAATTGCATTAGTCCTGAAACCATACTTATCCTGTATTTCACCAAGGGCACTTTTATCTGTAGAAAGTCCTTTTTCCATTCTGTCAAGAGAAACAATAAGTCCCTTAATTTCTATATATGCCTGTGACTTAATAATAGGAAATGTTTCTTCTATTGACTTGCCAGATGTAGTTACATCTTCAATTATAACTACCCTGTCACCATCTTTAAGGCTGCTTCCAAGCAAGATTCCTTTCTCCCCATGGTCCTTTGCCTCTTTACGGTTAGAACAATAACGTATATCTTTGCCATAAAGTTCATTGTATGCAATAGCAGTTGCAACACTAAGCGGAATACCCTTATATGCAGGTCCGAACAGTACATCAAAATCATCACCATAATGTTCATGTATTGCCTGTGCATAATACTTTCCAAGTTTAAAAAGCTGTGAACCTGTAATATATAAACCTGCATTCATAAAGAAAGGTGATTTACGTCCACTCTTTAAAGTAAATTCACCAAATTTTAAAACTTCAGACTCTGCCATAAAAGAAATAAATTCCTGTTTATACTGTTCCATTTTTTAAAATCCTCCTTATATTAAAATGTATATTATTATTGTAAACTTACTCTACAAGAAATACCGAAAATGCGCCATCTGCTACAATGCGGTATTCACCAGCTGGCAACTGGCCATATGAAGATAAATCATACGTCATTTCTGTTATACCTCCTGCTTTAAGTATATGTGCAATATCATTAAAAGCCATTTCTCTCTGCGCAGGAATATTATACCATTTCCCACCTATTCTTGCCTGTAATGTGAAACCCTCACCATAGCACAGCTCATTTTTAGTTGTATTTTTCAGCTTTACTTCTAATTTGCTTCCATTAAGCCTGCAAGAATTTATAATTATTCCACAAGATTTTAATTTACCACTTTTATCCAGGAATTTTTTATCCCATTTTCCATTATTTTTTGCAATATAATACATATTTGGAAATGAAGTTAAACTACTTTCATATCTGTCCTGCCATGTATATTTTTTTATACTTTTAAAATCAATATCTGCCTTATATACATCTCCATTTTCCATAAAAACATATCCGTCAATCCAAGTAATGCCAGCAAATGTACCATCTTTACGGCCTACTCTTATTCCATACATATCATCCTTAAGCTTGCTTACATCCAAGTCTTTTACAGTATCACCAAGTTTAATTCCATTAAAATAATTAACAATTTCTTTTTCTTCTTTATTGTTAAAGAGCCAGCTTACAAAAGTCTTTCCACCATTATACTCCCACATTGCCATAGCACTTGTTTCAACACTTGCATCTTCTAAAAGCTGAGCCTTTTTCAATGGTTTTGTACTTTTTATACTTTCTTTATCCTCTGTAACCTGTGCCAGATATATATCTTCCTGCACATCTGTTTCTTTACCTGTAACATCCATAGATTTTATACTATATAAAGATATTATTGTACACAATGCAAATGATGTAATATATAAAATAACTTTTCTCTTCATAAAGCCCTCCTTCTGCACTATCTTTATTATTAATATTATACATTATTGTGGGACAGTTTTTCATTAAAATATTCATCCGCCACCATTTCCAGATATGAAGTATCAAGCTCTGTATAATAATTAATAAGTTTTGTGCCAAGCTGTGATATTATAATAAGTTCATTTTCTTCTTCTGAAGCATTTTTGTCTTTCCAGCTTTCTATCATTTCACTTGTAACATTTGCATCAATCCATTCTTTTATTCCAGCTGTAAGCGTCTCTTCTTCTTCTATCTGCCCTTTTATTTTCCTGGATTTAAACACTGTGAAAGTACCCCATACTGCAAATATTATAAACATGCATAAAAGACATATAAATACAATTTTATTATAGCTTATAGGTAATACCTCAATTTCGCATAAAATAAGGTATAAGACACCAATTAACCCAAATACAACAAATGTAATGCCCGAAACCTTTACATCTTTGTATTCATCTGCTTTCTTAGTGTATGTTTTAGAAGAATTATATAAAATTCCTTCTGGGGATTCATCTGCTTTTTTATTTGTCTGTCCCTGCTTGTCCTCCTCTTCTGTAACTTTATTATTTTGTAACCGTATTTCTTCTTCACCAGGCAGCATATCTTCATAATAAAATTCTTCTTGTATGCTCTCCCCGCTGTTATTTTCCTGGTCTTCCTGCAAAGCAATCATAAAACCACGCAAAAGTTTTTCTGCCTGTTTATACTGGCTGTCAGGCACTGTTATTGAAAATACACCGTTTTCTTCTTTTATACCTGCCTTTCCAATACCTGAAAACTCCAGGTATTCCATAAGCTTAGTTGCCGTTGTTTCTTCTTTTAATTCACATAAAACAGATACTACAAAATCATCCTCAGTTCCTTCTACCAGTCCTGAACCACATTCAGCACATATTGTAATCCCTTTCTGGTATTCTGTCTTACATTTTGGACACCACATATACTTACCTCCTGTCATGCTGTAAATGCTATAACATTATGTTATCATACCTTCCCCCAAATGACAACATTTTTAAAATACACTGTACTTTTGTACTTTATACAAATCTAATGGATAAGTCCTTTAAAAGATTTACTTCTTAATAATAACCTCCCTAAGCTTTTTTATAAAAGTTTTTAAGCGTCGACATTCTCTCTTATAAATGTTATAATTTATATAATTGCCTGGTATTGTACGGATATTATAATTGTAGGAGTCCAAAGACCTGGCTTACGTAATAACAGTAATTTATAGATAAGATAAAGGAGGGATGTTTAGTGTTTTTATTTAATTATAAAAGTTTATTAAAAGGACTTATTAGCTTTGCATAGCACCAGCTATAGCAAAAATGCCAAGATAGCCGGTGCTTGCCATAAATAACATTATTTAGGAGGCAAAAATGGGCTATAAAAGAGCAGAGGAAGTCCTGCCACTGGAACTTCTTGAACAAATACAGGAATATGTAGCAGGAGAAAGCATATACATACCAAGACGTAAAAACGAGCGCCGTCACTGGGGTGAACAGACAGAAACACGTAAAGAACTGACGGAACGGAATTTAAAGATAAAGAAAGATTATTCCAGTGGGTATACAATAAAACAACTTGCAGAAAAATATTTTCTTTCACAGAAAAGTATACAACGTATCTTGTATTCAAGTGAAGATTAAAATTGTGAAACTGGATAGTGTCCTATAAAGATAAAATTTAGAATTCTGTTATTTTTCATTACTTTTTGTAAAATAATATAAAACTGGCTAAACAATAAATTATAGAAAAGCCTGGACAGTACACTAATATATTAGTTTCCAAGTAAAAGCTCCCTTTTATAAAAGGGAGCTTTTTTATAAATTATAATTCTCCCCAAAGTATAGAATATTGAAAAAATCTAAATTATATAAAATGAAATACCATATATAAAAATATATATTTGCAAAATATCTGTACAATAAAAAATAAGTGGAAATCTATTTATAAGTTTACAAATCCATTTACAAATGATATAATAAATCCAATAGAAAGATTTTATTTCACAGACCACATTAAAAATGTACTAACTATATTTCTTATGTGGTTTATAGGGGAAAAAGGAGGATTTACTATGTTACTTAGCACATACCAGAAGGTAATTGCACTATTTGAAAGCGGCAACGGATACAGGAACGCTTCGGAACTTAAGGATGCCAAGATTACTACAGTACAAATTAAAGAACTTGTAAACAAAGGGATTGTTGAACATGTGTCACACGGTTTCTACTGGCTTATTGATGAAGAGAACGGCAAACCAGAGAACTACCAGTTTATAGAGGCATGTATGGTTAATCCAAGAGCTGTTATATGTGCAGACAGTGCTTGTTATTTCCATGGACTTATTGACAAGATGCCAGAAACATTATCAGTTGCCACCCTGAAAACTGACCGCTCACGCATGCAGCTTAACTTCCCTGTATGCAGGCATTATTATTCAAATCTTGCATTTGAACAAGATATGGACACTGTAGAAACACCATATGGCCAGATACGTGTATATGGTGTTGAAAGAAGTGTATGCGACTGTATACGTTTCAGGGATGATATCGGCCAGGAGATGCTTGACCTTGTTATAAGCAATTTCCTTGAAAGGAATGGCAACCAGATGGACAGGCTTCTCGCATATGCTGACGCAATGCGTGTAGGTAAAATTGTTCGTATAAAGCTTAACCAGATTGAAGAATAAAAACCAGGACGGAGGATACTTAAATGGGTAAGGTATATGATAAACTTATAAAATGTTATGATTGTTTTAAAGAGAAAATTGACTTTGAACCAAAGATAGCACTTGTGCTTGGTTCAGGGCTTGGTGACTATGCAGATGGCATAAAAGTTGTAGCAGAACTTGACTACCATGATATTGAAGGTTTTCCTGTTTCAACAGTTCCAGGACACCAGGGAAAATATATCTTTGGATATGTAGATGAGGTACCTGTTGTATGTATGAAAGGCAGGGTACACTATTATGAAGGATATAATATAAGTGATGTTGTACTTCCAATAAGGCTTATGAAGCTTATGGGTGCCAAAGTCCTGTTCCTGACTAATGCATCTGGCGGTATTAACATGAGCTTCCAGGCAGGTGATTTTATGCTTATCAAAGACCAGATTGCCAATTTTGTGCCATCACCACTTATTGGGCCAAATATTGATGAACTTGGTGTACGTTTCCCTGATATGAGCAATATATATGACAAAGAACTCCAGAAAGTTATAAGACGTACCGCAGCACTGCTTGATATCCCATTACAGGAAGGTGTTTATATACAGCTTACAGGTCCTAACTATGAATCACCATCAGAAGTACGTATGTGCCGCACTCTTGGCGCTGATGCAGTAGGTATGAGCACTGCATGTGAAGCAGTAGCAGCAAACCATATGGGAATGATGATTTGTGGAATATCATGTATATCTAATATGGGCTGCGGAATTACAGCTAACCCTTTGACACATAAAGAAGTACAGGAAACTGCTGACAGGGTTGCACCTCTGTTTAAAAAGCTTGTAACAGAATGTATTAAAAATATTGATAAAGCTGTCTGATTAGCAAGAAATTTTATGGCAGCAGCAATAAAGTGGACGCATAAAGCGTTCACTTTATTGTCCCACCACCAAATACATAACTATTTTCATAAAATACAACAGCCTGTCCTGGTGTTACTGCTCTCTGTTTCTCATTAAATTTACATTCTGCCTGTCCATTTCCAAGAGGAATAAGTTCACACTCTGCACCTGCATGTGCATATCTTATCTTTGCTTTAAGCCTGTGTGGTTTTTCTAGTTTTTCAACTGCCATATAATTTATATTATCTACATATACTGTATCTGTAAATACACTGTCTGCACCTCCAAGCACTACTTCACGTGTTGCTGGAATAATTTTTTTAACATAGTAAGGCTGCTTTGCTGGCAGGTTTAACCCTTTTCTCTGTCCTATTGTATAATGTTCAATACCTTTATGTACCCCAAGTATATTTCCATTATCATCAATAAAATTACCTGGAATACATTTTTCACCTGTTTCTCTTTCAATAAATCCTGCATAATCGTGGTCTGGTATAAAACAGATATCCTGGCTTTCACTTTTACTTGCCACTTCTAAACCAGCTTTCCTTGCAATATTTCTTATTTCTTCCTTTGTATAATCCCCAAGCGGCATTAATGTATGTGCCAGCTGGTTCTGGTCCAGGCTGTAAAGCACATATGCCTGGTCTTTTTTACCAGCCGCAGACTCACTTATTGTATAACGTCCATTTCCAAGCTTGATTATACGTGCATAATGCCCTGTCGCAATATAATCTGCACCAATACCAGCAGAATATTTTAACAGTTCACCCCATTTAATATATTTATTACATGCAATACATGGATTAGGTGTATTACCTTTCCTATATTCATCTATAAAATATCTTTTTACGTTTCTGCAGAATTCTTCCTGGACATCAATTACATAATAAGGTATTCCCAGCTGCTTTGCAACACGTCCTGCATCTTCTATAGCAGAAGCACAGCTTCCTCCTTCTTGTGCTTCTTTGCCATCCCATGTCTGCATTGTTACACCAATCACATTATAACCCTGTTCTTTAAGGAGATATGCTGCAACAGAAGAATCAACACCTCCAGACATACCAGTTACAACAGTTTCTTTACCCATCAGCCTTACCTCCCCATATATATTAATACACTTCTTCTATTTCTTCCTCTTTCTCCCCAATATCATTAACAGGCTTTTCTAAACCCTCTATTACAATACCATTTTTTTCTGCATAATCCCAAAGCGCTGCATGTATTGCTTCTTCTGCAAGAAGCGAACAGTGTACTTTCACTGGCGGAAGCCCGTCAAGTGCTTCCATAACAGCTTTATTTGTAACTTTAAGAGCCTCTTCTACAGTCTTTCCTTTTACAAGTTCTGTAGCCATACTGCTTGTTGCTACTGCTGCACCACATCCAAAAGTTTTAAATTTGCAGTCTTTTATAACCCTTGTATCATTGTCAATATCAAGATACATCCTCATTATATCGCCACATTTAGCATTACCTACTGTACCTGTACCACTTGCATTCTCTATTTCACCAACATTTCTTGGATTTGAAAAATGATCCATAACTTTTTCACTATACATATGCCTGCTCCTTTCTGCCATTTGTATTACTGCTGTTTTATAAAATCCTCATACAATGGTGACATGCTTCTTAATTTTTCTACTATTTCTTTTAATTTACTAACTGTAAAATCTATATCTTCTTTTGTAGTTTTCTCTGATAATGTGAGCCTTAACGAACCATGTGCTATTTCATGTGGAAGCCCTATTGCAAGAAGCACATGCGACGGGTCAAGTGAACCTGATGTACATGCAGAACCACTTGAAGCACATATTCCGTTCTGGTCTAAAAACATAATTAATGACTCACCTTCAATAAACCTGAAGCAGAAGCTTGCATTATTAGGAAGCCTCTCCTCCCTGTGCCCGTTAAGCCTTGTATATGGGATTTCATCCATTACACTGTCTATAAGGTAATTCCTAAGGTTTGTTTCATATTCTGCCCTCTGTTTAAGAGTTCTGGCAGCAATTTCTACAGCTTTGCCTATACCAGCAATCCCTGTTACATTATGGGTGCCTGCCCTTCTGCGTCTTTCCTGTGCCCCTCCATGTATAAATGAACCTGTCTTTAAACCACGCCTTATATACATAATCCCTATACCTTTAGGCCCGTTAATCTTATGACCGCTTGCACTAAGCATATCTATGCCAAGCTCATCAACATTTATTGGAATATGTCCAAATGCTTGTACTGCATCTGTATGGAACAATATCCCTTTCTCTTTTGCCAGTGCACCTATTTCAGCAAGAGGCTGTATAGACCCTATTTCATTATTAGCAGCCATAACAGATATTAAAATTGTATCTGGACGTATAGCAGCTTTTAATTCATCAAGTTTAATAATGCCATCACTGCCAACATTTACATAAGTAACCTCAACCCCCTGTTTCTCAAGTGCCTGGCATGTATGAAGCACTGCATGGTGTTCTATTGTTGTAGTGATAATATGTTTTCCTTTATCTGCATAAGCCCTGGCTGTTTCTTTTATAGCCCAGTTGTCCGACTCACTGCCTCCTGCAGTAAAGTATATTTCTTCTGTCTTTGCCCCTATAAATCCCGCAATTATATTTCTTGCCTCTTCTACAGCTTTCTTGCTTCTTTCCGCAAAACTGTATACGCTTGACGGATTAGCATAATATTCTGTAAAATATGGTTTCATTGCCTCAAAAACTTCTGGATAAACCTGTGTTGTAGAAGCGTTATCCAGATAAATATATTTATCCATTGTATACCTCCAGTCATTAATAATTTAACCTCATTAAGTAAGCCCTTTAAAATACATGCTTCTTAAGTAGTGGGTTGGTTTACCAGGGCTTGCTTAGTCTGGCAGGAGTTCAAGTCCTGTCAGACTGCCACAAAGCGGCAATAAGGTTATAAGCAAGTAGCCAATGCCTGCTTGCAGGCATTGCGGATTGTGAATATCCGCTTGACAACCCATAAATATATCATAGTAATTCAGTATGATTTCTTTCAGGTTAATTATAACACTACTATTTATATTGTCAATATTTTAAAATAATTTGAGTTTCCATATTTTTTAAATTATAAAAAGATTATGTTACTCTGGCAAGTACCAAATGTTTTGCCAAAAGGCAGCTGTTATGGATACGCTTGTGCTTAAGCCTCGTATTTGGAGACTTTATGCACCACTGCGTATCCATCCAAGCGGAAGCGGCTGCCGATGGTAAAACTTTGGAATTGCCAGAGGCAAAATACTTGTGTATTAAAAAAATAGGAAACTCAAATTTTATGAAACAAACGTATACGAATACGTGTTTGCATTGACAAGTTTATAAAAAAATGGTAATATAAGCAAAGTTATATTTTACATATCAATAATATTTATGCCGCTGTGGCGGAACTGGCAGACGCATGCGACTCAAAATCGCACGGGAAACCATATGGGTTCGAGTCCCATCAGCGGCACTAAAAAACTCTTTAATTTATATTATAAATTAAAGAGTTTTTTCTTTCTACAATATATAAGAATATACCAGTAATAACCATAAACCGGTTCCAGACAGAATTGATTTATACTGCTGCCCTGTTATACAAAAAAGGTATAAGTACAAATGCCGCCTTATACCTTTACTATTTAATAGAAAATGCTGTAATTCCGAAAGGAATTGATAAGAATTACAAAACAACCCTTATCAAGGCAATACCAACGCACTGCCTACCTATGTCTGCGTCCACATATCAAAAATATATCTGTATCTTTATAAATATGTAATGGATACTAACCAATAACTTTCTGAACAGCTTCCAAAACCCTGTCAGCTTGGAATGGTTTAACTATAAAGTCCTTTGCCCCGTTCTGGATAGCTTCAATAACCATTGCCTGCTGTCCCATAGCAGAACACATAATAACGTTAGCCCCAGCATCAACTTCCTTTATCTTCTTAAGAGCCTGTATACCATCCATCTCTGGCATTGTAATATCAAGTGTAACAAGATCTGGCTTTAATTCGCTGTACTTCTGTACTGCAACAACACCATTTTCAGCTTCACCTACTACATTATAACCACCTTTTGTTAAAATATCTTTTACCATCATTCGCATGAACGCTGCATCATCAACTATTAAAATATTATTTCCCATGGTCATTCTCCCTTGCATAAATTATTATCAAGCTCCAGCCATAATGAACCAGTCCATAAATCCATCCTAGCTAAATATACGGAACTTATAGAAACTTCGTTTTTCTTTAGTCAGCCCTGCTTGACTACAACTCTTATAATAGATTATATATCTTTTGGGTAATGGTGTCAAGTAAATTGAAACTTATCAAATTTTTTTTATGACACCATATGCCTAAAAGTACCATATAATCTAAAAATATTTACGGTTACCCCACAAATTCCCTTTTTTCAAATCAATATATTCCCCATATGCTTTCTCAAGCATCTGCTTCTCATTTGAAAATTTCAACAAATGATATGCTTCATGGTATTTGTAATATCCTGAATCTTCAAAATATTCCTCGCGCTGTGGTTTGCTATAATAACTGTCAGCCATCATAAGATACCAGTGGACATCCTTTATTACTATATCGTCTGGTGTATTAAAACTATACTGGCTCTTGCCAACATATTTAATTATATTCGCCGATACTCCGGTTTCCTCACGTACTTCCCTTAGTGCAGTTTCATTATATTCCTCACCCTCTTCAACAGTTCCTTTTGGAAGAACCCATCCTTCATAACGATTTCTATAATTTTTGTACAGTAGCAAAATCTTTCCTCTGAAAATTACCACACCGCCACAACTAATTGCCTCAATCATTGCAAATCCTCCTGGTTGGTGTGAACATATCTGATATAGTATACCTCTTTTTAAAATTATTTGCAACCATCCATTCACTGGACTTATATATTAAATTTACCTAGTTCCCCTGTAAGACTGGTATTAAGCCCTGTAAGTTTTTCCAGGTTTTTCTTGTTTCATATACAGAAAATATTCTATAAATAATAGCAATAAATATTACAATAGCTACTACAATACCTATAACCTGGTACTTTAGACTAAAAACACCACTTTTTTCTTCAAAATAAACACCTCTCGTCTTGGTTTTTCCCAATATAATTTGTGTACAACTGCCAAATATATTATAAACCATTACAATTAATTGTTCAAGTTTACCAGTTATTTTTCCAAAATGGACTTATCCGTTATACTATTTGAGGCACATAAAATGCGGTATAATGGATTATTATGGTTATGTGTATTGTAAACTACATATGTTTTAATTTCCAAGATACCTCCGGAACATTTCCTTTGCAACAGGCACTGCATACTGGCTTCCTGTCCCTGCACCTTCCACTACTATACTTACAGCTATTTTAGGTTTTTTGGCAGGTGCATACCCAATAAACCATGCATGTGAAGTCCCCTCAGAATCAAATTCTGCTGAACCTGTCTTACCAGCTACATGGTATGAAAACCCATTTAGCGAAGAGCCTGTCCCTTTTTCAACTACTGCCTGCATAAATTTCCCAATAATTCCTGCCACTTCCTCACTAATAATTTTCCCATTTGAAACTGGTTTATAAGACTTTACTACTTGTCCTGCTTCATTTTCTGTATGGTCTGTTACATAAGGTACCATCATTTCACCACCATTGGCTATTGTAGCTGCTATCATTGCATTCTGTAATGGTGTAATTGTAGTTTTTCCCTGGCCTATAACTGTCTGCATAAGTTCAGCTGTACCAGATTTTTTATTAAGCAGGAATTTACTTCTGTTATATTCAAATTTAACAGGAAGCTTCTTGTTAAACATAAATTTCCCACACAATTTATTAAATGAATTTATATCAAGTGACAGGCCTATATTGGCAAATGAAGCATTACATGATTTGGCAAGTGAATTGCTTAAATTAAGTTCTCCATGTTTCTCATTGTTATAACAGTTAATAATATTGCCCTCAAATGAATCTGAGCCTTCACATTTATACGAATAATTCTGGTATAAGGACGGGTTTTCAAGAATATACTCTATAGCTGTCAGCACTTTAAATGTAGAACCTGGCGGATAAAGCCCCTGCGTAGCCCTGTTTACCAGTGCCGACTGTGATTCCTCGTCTTCTACAAGCCTGTCCCAGTCTTCTTCCACTGTATTAGGGTTATATCCTGGTTTTGAAACCATTGCAAGAACCTTGCCTGTAGATGGCTCAAGAGCCACTACAGCACCTTTATAGTTTCCAAGTGCATCATAGGCAGCCTGCTGCAGTTCCGCATTTAATGTTGTATATACGTTATCCCCCTGGTTTTTCTCACCTTTAAATGTATTGACAAGCTGTCCTAGAGGATTTGAATGTGATGTAAGAAGCGGATAACATTGTGACATCTCAATACCTGTCATACTGTTTGACATCCTGCCAGCCACATGGCAGAACACATCATTATATGGATATACCCGTTTCTCACTGCCATCATCACCAGTAACTGTCTTTGCAAGCACTTTACCATCAGAAGAATAAATACTTCCACGTACCACACGTTCTGCAAGTATATTCCTGCGTTTATTATATGGATTGTTAATAACTTCACTGCTGTCATGGACCATAAAATATATAAGATAACCAGCCATACACATAAATACTATTATAACTGAATATGTTACCATTATTATCTGGGCATTGCCACGTTTTGATGCCTGGACTTGTGTTTCACTATCTTCACTACCTTCCATAATACGTTGTAAAAGTTTTCTGTTATTGTGCCCTTCTGCGCCTGCCTGTCCTCTCTGCCTGCCTGTAATCCTGTGCCTTTCTTCTGGCAGCCTCCTTCTTTCCATCCTGTTCCTCCCTGTCTCCATTTAATACATACAAGCCTTGTATTATATTAAATAAAATTACTGTACTTATTATTGAGCTTCCGCCATAACTTACAAGTGGAAGTGTAACACCTGTTGATGGTATAAACTTGGTTACACCACCTATTGTGAGAAATACCTGGAATATATACTCAATACTTAAACCTAATGCCACAAGTTTATAAAATCTTTTTGCCATTTTAAGTGATATATTTATAAACATAATAAAACAGCTTATTTCTATAAGAATAATACATATTCCAAAGAAGAAGCCAAGCTCTTCACAAATTGCAGAAAATATAAAATCACTTTCTGCTACTGGGATTACACCTGGCATTCCCTCACCAAGCCCCATTCCAAACCATCCGCCTGTACCTATTGCAAAAAGTGAATGTGCAACCTGGTATCCAGCTGTATCTATATAGCTCCATGGGTCACTCCATGCTATTACCCTTGTCTGCACATGCGAAAATAAATTATAAGCTGCTACTGCTGCAATACAGCCTGCCATAAGCCCTGCTGCCAGATACACTGGTTTCCTGCTGGCAACAAATAATAAAACTATATAAGTTATATAAAATATAAGTGCCGCTCCTAAATCCTTTTCTGCAACAAGTATAAGCACATGTACTGCTGCCAGCACAGTTACTTTGGCTATATCAATAAATTTAGATGATTTTGCAAAAAGTGCCGCTACAAAAAATACAAATATTATTTTTACAAACTCTGAAGGCTGTAAAGCAAAACTGCCAATTATTATCCAGTTTTTTGCACCATATTTCTCCTGGCCTATTACAAATACAAGTGCCAGAAGAACTATGCCTACAACTGCATATATCCATCCAAGTTTATCAAAATAAGTGAATTTATCTATAATATATGGTATAAACAGCCCTGCAAAACATATAGCAGCAGCAAATGCCATCTGTCTTGTAACATAACCATGCCCCAGGCGTTCAAGCATAATAAAACCTGTCGTCATAAGCATAAGCATATTATTAAGGACAGTTTTGGACATCCCTTTATATATATATGAATATGATTTCCCCACAAATATAAGGAAGACCAGCTGTATAAAATAATACATTATAATTTTTACATCAAGGCTGTTTAAATATAATACAAGAGAGCATATAAAATGTATTGTATACATTATGCCTCTTTGCCTTTTATATACTTTTTCTTTCCTTTCATTATTATTTCCAAAAAATACTGTGAAGCAGTGCCATGTATAAACTGCAAATAGTATTATAATAATATATTTTGAAGCTTCTACTATTATAGAATGAAGCACACCTATAACATTCATATCCCCAAATATATTTACCAGCTTTTCTGCTGCTTCTTTTTTATTCATTTCCTGCCTCCACTTTATAAGCCAATGTTCCTTACCTGATAAAAGCCAAATGATATCCGCAATCCGTTTTACCTGCCAAAACCAGTAAGCCCAGACCTGTCATCCAAAAAGCGGTGGCTTACTTAATAAGGTTGAAATAATGCCCTGTACCGGTTTCTCCGTTGTACTCACCTTTAAATACTTTACTCACTGTATCTGCTTTCTCTATTGTAAAATCATATCTGAAACTGTATATCCCTAAATTACAGAAATCATAAATATAATCTTTTGCATACAGTGGGATATCCTGGTAAATTGTATTATAACAGTATTTACAATAATTTGCTGTTATAAACCCCCTTCCTTTTGTATCATATATTTTATTATACTGGAAGCCATTACAACTTTTTACATTATTAACCATACATTGTGCAGATACCATAAGCGGTATATGTGCATATATAACAGCTTCCATACATACCCCTGTTGTAACCTGCCCGGTTTCTTCAAGCGCAAGTTCAAATGGAAACGTATACCTGGTAACTCCAAGTTCTTTCCAGAAACTCCTGGCAGGCCTGTTCATTATATACAGGCTTGTATCTGTAATAATTTTGCCTGGGTCTGTACATACAATATTTTTTAAAAATACATATTCTTCAAAACTTTGTATAACATATCCGTCCCATTCCTGCGTATATATGCTTTTTCCTTCTGTAATACACTTTTCTTCATAATCCCATGTTTCCTGCCTGAAAATACGTGGAAGTACTATATAACACTGTTTTCCTGCTGTTTTTGCTATTTCCAGGGCTTTTATAATTGTTTTATTATCTAAAAGTTCTGTCTTTATATAGACAACAGATATTTTTTCTTCTTTTAAAACAGCTTCAAGCTGTCCCATTGTCATTACAGATGCTTTGTATATAATATCATGGCTGTATTCTTTATAGGTTTCATGCTGGCTGGTTTTATACAGTTTTTTATCTGCCTTGCGTGCATATTTTAAAGCTATATTTTCTTTAAGCATGGAAATTGCCTGCCTGCGCATATTTTTAACCATTCCTGCCTGCAGGAACAATCCTTTGCTTATTATAATTTCAAGATTTCCAAACTCAAATTCTGTACCACCTGTCTGTGACAAACTTTTTCTTACAGATTCTTCTGATGCAGCACTTTTCTCTGCTGGCTGGCATATACTACCATATACAACTGCCTCACATTCATCTTTATTTATAGAAAAAACTGCTTTTTCACCAGGTAATGCTTCAAACCTTCCATTTATAACAGCTTTTTTATCTGTATTTATATACATATCTTTTATATTGTCAAGTAAAGCTGAATTTTTTGTCCTGTATGCTTTGTCTTTCACATGTATAATACATCCTTTTTTAAACTTTGCTTCTACAATACTTCCTGCCCTTATAGATTTGCCAGATGTATATTCATATACAGGTTTCATATGCCTGTCCCTGAATTCAATAACATCCTGTGCATTTATATCTTTAAAAAGCTTATATTCCAATATACCCTTTCCTGTTTTCTGAACCTCACCAATACACGTCCCGCCATGGTTTGGACGCACCGAAGCAAGCATATCCTTCTTACTGCCCCTGCTGCTGCCTTCAAGATAACCTTGTGTAAACCCTTCCCTGTTATATACTTCCGCAAGCATCTCTATATCATGTTCCATTTCTTCCTGGTTGTTTTTTATATATTTATTATAACCATCCCTTCCTAGTTCCATATATAAATCTGTATATTTCCTGTACATAGCTGTTACAAGTGCTGTATATGCAGGCCGTTTCATTCTTCCTTCTATTTTAAATGAATCTGCACCTGCTTCTATAAGCTCCCCTATATATGGCAGAAGACAGAGCTCCTTCATACTTAAAATATAATTTTCTTTAATACCACCTTCTGCACCTGCATGGTATGGAAGCCTGCATGGCTGTGCACACCTGCCCCTGTTGCCGCTTCTCCCGCCAAGCATACTACTAAACAGGCACTGCCCTGAATAGCAGTAACAAAGGGCACCATGTACAAATACTTCAATTTCCGCATCTGTACTATTTCTCATACGTTTAAGCTCCCCAAGGCACAGTTCCCTTGCAGGCACTATCCTTGTTATCCCATGCCTTTCCAATATATCTGTGCTCTCCCCCATAACAAGGGTCATCTGTGTACTTGCATGTAACGGAAGTTCTGGAAACCATTTATGCAGCATATACATTACACCTGTATCCTGTACTATTGCAGCATCAAGCCCAGCTTCATAATATGGCTTTATATAATTATACAGGCTGCTTGTTATTTCATTGTCTTTTAAAAGGGTATTTACTGTTATATAAAGCTTTACATTATGGATATGGCAATATCTGATTGCATCTATAAGCTCACTGCTGCCTGGATTATCTGCATAAGCCCTTGCTCCAAACTGTCCTCCACCTATATATACAGCATCACATCCTGCATTTATTGCAGCATACATGCTTTCAACAGAGCCTGCTGGCGCAAGTATCTCTGGTATCCTTTTCTTATACCGCTCTTCTTTATTATACAAATATTATTCCTCCTTCCAGAGTAAAAAGGGACTGGTTCCCAGTCCCTTATCTATAATTTTACTTGTCTGCCACTGTACCAAGTTCTGTTTCAAGACGTATAACCTGGTGTTCTGCTTCCTTCTTTTCCCTTTCAAGAACCTCCATCTTTGCTTCAAGTGCTTCCATCTGTGCCTGCATTGATATCATTTCATGCTTCATATCAAATATTTCCTTGCCCATCTGCTCATTTTCCATACGCAGGTCATTAGCTGACTTCTGTGCCTTGTGGTAATCATCAGAAAGGTTTATCGCAAGCAGTATATACTTCATATCAGGGTCAAGTTTATTGTATCCCTCCTGTTCTTTAAACAGGGCAAACTTCTCATTGATATGTGTCGCTATCTTCTGCAGGTATTCACTGCTCTCATAGCCACTAAGGGTATATTGCTTGCCATTTATAATAACTTCAACATCATTTTTCGTCTTCATACTAATCCTCCATACCTGGCGGCATCTTTATCTTCTCTGTATCTTCTTCCTCAGGTGCATTTGAGGCAAGAAGTTCTGCCTTATTCTGGCTTATCGTTTTAAGGTGGCTCTTTAAAGCAGCCTCCAATGCATTAGAATTGCTAACTGCGCTTTCATAAGCGCTTGCAATAACCTTCTCTGCCATATCAAGCATATCAGTTGTATAATAAATTGCACCACTTCCAATCTCTTCTGCCTGTCTCCTTGCTGTTGCCACTATTGCCTCTGCCCGCTCTGTCGCCTGCTGTACCATAAGCTCCGCCTGCTGGTACGCCTGCTGCATTATACTATGCTCCTCAACCATTCCCCTGTACTGTTCCCTGGCATCTACAAGTATTTCATTGGCTTTTGCCTCTGCATCTTCAAGAATTGCATCCCTTTGACTGAGTATTTTCTGGTAGCGTCTTATTTCTTCTGGTACATCCCTGCGTAAATCATCCAGTAAATCGTATAATTCATTTTTAGGAACAACTACTTTAGTTGTTGATAAATGTTGCATTTTACAACTTTCCACAAATGCATAAATATCCTCAATCTTCTGTTCAATCCTGCTAACCTGCATATGTACACTCCTATCTGCCGTATAGACATCATATCATGTAATCAAACTTCTGTACTATAAACTGGTATACTACATCGGGAACAAATCCTTTTATATCACCTTTGTATCTTACCAGTTCCCTTACTGCACTTGAACTTATATATGAATGTTCTGGCAATGTGGCAAGGAATATAGTATCTGCTTTATAATCCAGCTTGTAATTAGCCTGGGCTAATGGAAGCTCATATTCAAAATCTATTGAATTTCTTATTCCCCTTATTACTGCATCTGCCTTTGTCTCTTTTACAAAATCAACAAGCAAGCCATTAAACTGTATTACTTCTGTTCCAGGTATGTCCTTTGTAAGCTCCTTTAACATATATACCCGCTCTTCTTCAGTAAAAAATGGATTTTTAGCACTATTGGCAAGGACACCTATTACAAGCTTGTCAAAAATTGCCAAAGCCCTTTTTATCAAATCCATATGCCCTATTGTAACTGGGTCAAAACTCCCCGGAAAAACTGCTGTTGCCATAAATTTCCCTCTTTAATTATAAATTTCTATACCCTTAAAAATATATGCTTATTTGTTTTATATTCCTTAACTTTTTCCAGCCTGCCTGGAAAACTTTCTATATATGATATATCCGTTTGTATTGAAGTCTCTGCTATTATAAGGGTATCTTCTTGTATAACTGGTGATTTAAAAAGAAACTCTATAACGGCTTTTTCAATTCCATAATTATATGGCGGATCCATAAATATTATATCGAAAACTTTGCCTGTATTGCTTAACCTTTTTATTGCTTGTATTGCTTCCGCCTGCATTACCTGTGATATTGCAGTGAAACCTGCTTTTTTTATATTTTCTTTTATACACAATACAGCTTCCCTGTTATTATCTACAAAAACAGCTTCCTTTGCACCCCTGCTAAGTGCTTCTATTGCAATTCCCCCACTTCCACTGAATAAGTCAAGGAAACGGCTTTCTGGAACATCTGCCTGTATAATATTAAATAAAGTTTCTTTTATTCTGTCTGCTGTTGGCCTTGTATGCCTGCCTTGTGGCGCAACAAGGTTTATTCCCCTCGCTTTTCCTGCTATAACTCTCATATCCACCTCTTACAAACATTTTGATAATCGTTTCATTATACCATATCATATAATTATGGTCAAATAATAGCTTTTTTAAGTTTCAACATTTTTTAGCACACAAGTACTTTTGTTCCACAATTCTAAAATTTTGCTCATGTTTTGAAAATAATATACTTTACAAATTATGTATCTCTGGCAATTAAAAAATTTTACCAGCCAAAAGCCATGTTGCAAACATGGCTTTGCCTGCATTCCGCTTGGATGGGATACGTAGATTTCCTTTATATTTAATTACTATATCAGGCTCATATTCTTTGGAATAATTATATTTACGGATATATTTCTCATCCATCATATTCCATCCTTTGACTAGCATTTTAACATAATATAATAAAAATATCTATATTTACTTTATAAAACGTGTGTCAGTTTACAACATCCTCCGCTACAATCGTCATAAGCTGCTCTTTTGCTGGTGCATCCAGCAAGACCAGCCTGTTCGCCTGGTTAATAACAATTTTCTCAAACATATTCCTTATTCCCCTGGCATTGCCAAAGTCTTCCCACTCTTCTTCTTTCATATTGTCCAGCTGTTTTAATATACGCTCTTTAGCACCTTCTTCGATTGTCAGTCCTGCATCCTCTGCCATGGTCTCCATAATCTCTATAAGCTCTTCTTTGCTGTAATCAGGAAAATTAATAAACTTGTTAAACCTTGATATCAGACCTGTATTGCTTTTTAAAAAGGTCTTCATTTCTTCTGTATATCCTGCAACTATTATTACAAGATTGTCCCTGTGGTCTTCCATAAGTTTCACCAGTGCATCCACCGCTTCACTGCCAAAATCATTTGGCACATCTGGATTTATAAGTGAATATGCTTCATCTATAAAAAGAACCCCTCCTATTGCCTGCTCAACAGTTTCATGTACTTTTATTGCCGTCTGCCCTACATACCCTGCTACAAGCCCTGAACGGTCTGTTTCTATCATTTTGCCATCTGAAAGTATCCCAAGTGCTTTATATATCTTTCCAACAAGACGTGCAACCGTTGTCTTGCCAGTTCCTGGACTTCCAGTAAATACCATATGGTAAGACATATCCATAACAGGCATCTTCATCTTTTCACGTAATTTCCTTATTTTGATAAGATTTGCAAGTGACTGTATCTCCCCTTTGACATCCTTTAATCCAACTAGAGAATTCAGTTCTTCCATAAGTGTCCTTATTATTTTTTCCTGTTCTTCCCTCTCTGCCTTTTCCCTCTCTTTCAGACGGTTCTTTACTGCAAGGAATTGTTCTTTTGCCTGGCGTTCTTCCTGCTCTTGACGTTCTTTTTCAATCCTTATATCATCTTCAACACGCTTAAAAAAGGCTTCTCTAAGCCGTCTGCGTTCTTCCTGTTTCTGTTCTTCACTTAATGCCTGCTGTCTGGTATCTGCAATAGCACTTCCTGTATTTTTATTCTTTCCATTTTCTTCTACAGGTGTTATGCTTTTTTCTAAAATGGCACTTGCATCTTTTATATCCTGCTTTTTATTATTTTTAACAGCCTTTTTCTTTTTTCCTGGCCTATTTTGTATATTATTCTGTTTCTTAACTTTCTGGCTTTTATCACTGCCTGTCCTGCTGCCAGCATCTTCTTTTATAGCAGCTTTTGCTGCTGCTTTTTCTCTTTTTTCTTTGAACCAGCCTGCATCACATTTTATACTGCCTGATGAAATCTTTTCTTTTATAAATTCTGCATGTTCACCCGCATCTCTGTCTATAATAAAATCTCTTATCTTTTCATAATATTTCTGTATAAAACCATTTACTTTTACATCCTTGCCATGGTTAAGGTATGCCATACACAAAAGTATATTTAAAAAAGCATCAAGAAAATACTCTGTCATATCTACTTTATGTTCTTTATCATATAATCCACACAGTTGTATAAGTACAGGCGGCAATTCATACAGACGCCTGCTGTCATTGTAAACAGACCTTTTTATTTTACCTTCTTTGGGAATACAAAGGGGGTTGCTTGCTGTAACTACCCTCATAAATTCACGCTGGCTGTCGAGTATCTCTCCACAGTGTACTGCAAGGTTCATAAGGACAGACTGTACATACAAGTCTAAAACCTCTGTGCTTGACTGTTTCATAACTTTTTCTGCCTGGGTCCAGAACCCCTTTTCCTCTAATTGTGTACAATATAAAACGAGCTTATCATAATTGGTCTTGCCAAGCTCAAATAATTTTTCATCTGAGTAAAGTGTATCTGTCATAGACCCTCCTTTAAAGCAGCCAAAACGGCAACTGAAAACAACAAGTTAATTTTACTATGATTATTTTTAAAAATCAATGCTATGTTGTTCTGGGTTTCCCCATTTTTTGGTATACAAATATTTTGGAATTGCCAGAGTAATATAATCTTTGTGTAAACTTTTATTTTCAAATACCTATAACCCATTTATTTATCATGGTTTACTGGACTAAATAATATTGTATTATAACAGAAAATGTAATGGTAAATAAAATCTTTAATTTTTAAATACAAGAAACAATATATGGGTACCAGCAAAGGTATTTTACTTTCTAAGTTTTTAATGTATAAATAATTTTTCCCAAACAGCGTAAGCATGCCACTGGATGGAATAATGTCTGCTGGAACATATAAATTGTGTTCTGTTACCAGCTGTACATATAAAGATAACTTTAAATTATCCTATAATAATACACTGCCTGCATATGGAACTATCTTTTCTTTAAGCCTGTTATACTTTTTGCACAGTTTTATTATATCTTTGCTTTCAAATTTTGCTGCTGCTTTATTAGCTTGTGCAAGTACATCTGCATCCTGGTATATATCAGCAAGCTTGAAATCAAGTACACCACTTTGCCTTATCCCAAAGAAATCCCCTGGCCCACGCATTTTCAAATCTTGTTCTGCAACATAAAACCCATCATTAGAATTGCCAAGCACAGAAAGCCTGTCCATAACTTCTTTACTGCTATTACCTGCCATAAATATACAATACGACTGTGCACTTCCACGCCCTACCCTGCCACGCAGCTGGTGCAGCTGTGCAAGCCCAAAACGTTCAGCATTCTCAATCATCATAACTGTGGCATTTGGTATATTTATTCCTACTTCTATAACTGTAGTAGACACAAGTATATCCGTCTTATGTAATGCAAAATCTTCCATAATTTCATTTTTCTGTGATGGCTTCATCTTTCCATGCAGGCACGCAATTCTTATTCCAGGAGGCATTTTTTCACGGAGCATTCCAGAATAATCTATAACATTTTCTGCCTCCATATTTTCACTTTCATCTACCATAGGGCATATTATATATACCTGGTGTCCTGCTGCCGTTTCCTGTTGCATAAACTTATATGCCTGTGTCCTGTAATTAGTTCCTACAACACAATTTTTCACTGGAAGCCTGCCTTCTGGAAGCGCATCTATTACAGATATATCAAGTTCGCCATACAATATTACCGCAAGTGTCCTTGGTATAGGTGTTGCGCTCATAACAAGCATATGTGGTTCAATGCCCTTTGAATACAATGCTTCCCTTTGTTTTACACCAAACCGGTGTTGTTCATCAGTTACTACAAGCCCAAGTGAATGAAATTCTACTTTCTCCTGGATAAGTGCATGTGTACCTATAACAATGTCAGTTTCATGGTTTTCTATCTGTGCATATGCCTTTTTCTTCTGTGATGCAGTCATAGAACCCGTAAGCAATATTGTATTTATCCCAAGAGGCTTCAAAAACTCCTGGAATGTCTCATAATGCTGTTTGGCAAGTACCTCTGTCGGCACCATAATAGCACCCTGGAACCCATTTTCTGCTACCATGGCAAGTGCAAGCACTGCAATTATTGTTTTGCCTGAACCTACATCACCTTGTACCAGCCTGTTCATAACAATACCTGATAACATATCTTCTTTAATGTCATTCCATGCTAATTCCTGTGCTTTTGTAAGTTTATATGGAAGGGATTGTATTAACTGTTTTGTTTTTATATCTGGTGACATAATATATTTTGATGGTATGCTTTTTTTTACTTTTTTTAACTGCCGCAGGGCAAGTGCAAAAATAAAAAACTCATCAAATACAAGCCTTCTTCTTGCCTGTATACATTCTTCCTTATTATCTGGGAAATGTATTGCAGCAACAGCCTTCTTCCATGATATAAGGTTATTTTCCTTTCTTATATCTGCTGGAAGGAAATCACCACTTAAATCTGTTTCTTTAAGTGCTATATTTACAGCTTTGGCCACCGCATTGCCTGTAAGCCCTGCTGTCAGGCGGTATACTGGCTGCATCCTGTCTGCCAGGTTAGAATATTCCTGCCTTGATAAAATCTTAGGCTGGTGCAGTTCTAAAAAACCATTCCTGTTTACTAATTTGCCACGTAGTATATAGTGTGCTCCCATATGCAGCATTTTCATTACAAACTGCATATTAAACCACACTGCTGTTATATTTCCGCTTGCATCACCAAATCTTGCCCTGGTTATCTTAAGTCCTCCTGATACCATTGTCTTTGGATATTCCCTAAGGCTCACATGTATTATTACTACATTGCCTTCTGCCACCTGGGAAATTGATTCTATTTTGCCAAAAATATCATATTCCCGCGGATAAAAGCAAAGAAGCTCCTCTACTGTATAAATCCCCAGTTTATTAAAGAGCTTCTCACTTTTTCCGCCGATACCCTTAATAGTCCTTATACTGTCATTAAGTTCCACCGCCGTTTATATTCCACCTCTCCTGCCACTATTTTATGGCACACTTCATTTAATTATTCTACAGATATAAAGTATGGATACACTGGCTGGCCGCCATATTGTACTTCTACATCAACACCACTGTAAGCAGCAATTATTTTATCTGCAAGTGCTTCTGCTTCTTCCTCTGTTGCATCTGCCCCATAGTACAGGCTTACAAGCTCAGATTTATCATCAATAAGAGTGTCTGCAAGTTTCTTTGCAGCATCAATGACATTTTTCTCTACTGAAACAATCGTTTTGCCATCCAGCCCCATATAATCACCTTTCTTTATATCTTTGCCATCCATATTAGTATCACGTACAGCATATGTTACCTGCCCTGATTTAATATTAAGCATTTCTTCTGACATTGTCTTCTCATTGTCACTGGCAGAACTTCCTTCTGTATAACTTATAAGCGCTGCAATTCCCTGTGGTATATTTTTAGAAGGTATTACAATTATATTTTTATCTTTTGTAAGTTCCTTCGCCTGGTTTGCAGCAAGTATTATATTGCCATTGTTTGGAAGTATAAATATATTATCTGCGTTAACATTGTCTATTGCTTTAAGCAGGTCATCTGTGCTAGGGTTCATAGTCTGCCCGCCTTCAATAATATAATCAGCCTTTAACCCATAGAATATATCTGACAGCCCATCCCCGGAAGATACTACAATAAAACCTGTTTTCTTACGTGGCTGGCTGGTTTTCTTTATTTCTTCCCTTTTTCCACTACTTTCCTTTGCAGCAATTTTAGAAGCATCACGTATAACTTTTTCATGGTGCTCCTCACGCATATTATCAATCTTCATGCTTGTAAGCTGTCCATATGAAAGTGCTTTCTGTATTGCAAGCCCTGGGTCATTTGTATGGACATGTACCTTTACTATTTCATCATCAGAAACCACTACAACACAGTCACCTATTTTTTGTAAATAATCTTTAAGTTCTAGTTCTACAGGGTCTTTACTTTGTCCAAGCATTATTATAAACTCTGTACAATATCCATATTTTATATCTGCACTTTCATCAATGCTTGTTTTAACTAATTTGGAGTTTCCTTTACTGGTTATTGCAAAGTCTGAAACCTTTCCTTTAAGTGCGTCCACAGCACCTCTTAAGAATGTCATAAGACCTTCTCCGCCTGAGTCTACAACTCCCGCCTGTTTCAGTATGGGAAGCATTTCAGGAGTCTTAAGAAGTGCTTCTTCCATGCTTTCTGCCACAGCATCACAAAACTCTATGACATCATCTATATCATCATTAATTAGTATATCCATCGCTTTATCAGCACCAGCACGGGCAACTGTAAGGATTGTGCCTTCTTTTGGCTTCATAACAGCCTTATAGGCAGTGTCTGCAGCATGTTGTACTGCATTGGCAAGTATTGTCACATCAAGTACACTGTTTCCTTTTATTTCCTTTACAAACCCACGGAAAATCTGTGACATAATTACACCAGAATTGCCTCTCGCACCACGTAATGAGCCACTTGAAATAGATTTTCCAAGCTGCTCCATATCAGGGGCATCAAGGCTGCTTACCTCTTTTGCAGCTGCCATTATAGTCATTGTCATATTTGTGCCTGTATCCCCGTCAGGTACTGGAAATACATTTAATTCATTAATATATTCCTTCTTTGCATCTAATGCCTTAGCACCTGACAAAAACATTTTCTGAAGCATTGCCGCATCTATTGATTTTAAACCCACTTTAATATTCCTCCTTGCATTAAGGTATACCTTTTCCACTTATACAGTCTTAGAGCAGTGTGTCAGTCTTCATCCATAATCCTGACACCCTCTACAATTACATTAATTGCCTCTATCTCAAGACCTGTAAATTCCTCTATTTTATACCTTACGTTTTCCAGTACATTATGTGCAACAGCACGTATACTTACACCATATGCAACAATAACATGGAGTTCTATCTTTAATTTGTTATTTACAATAAATACATTTACTCCCCTGCCAGCATTTTCCTTTTTAAGAAGTTTGGCAACCCCGTCTTTGACATTTACGGAAGCCATCCCGGCTATCCCTATGCACTCCATAGTTGCAGTTCCCGCATATTTTGCTAATACATCACGGTCTATTACAATTTTTCCCATATCGGTACTCATTTTACCCTTCATAAAATATCCTCCATTTCATTGTATTACTTGATATTACCAGGATTATCTGGTTCCTGGCAATATATTCAGGTTCAATTTTCCAGTTTTATATCATATAATACAGTATAACTTATTGCTCCTTTCAAAGCAAGAACAATAATATGGTGGTAATTATGCGCAAAATGGCCGGTTTTATCCTCTTTTGGATAGCTATAGGAATGACAATTATGCTTTTTCTTGATAATGGTATTATCGCAGTCCTTATAATACTTTTATGCCTTATACTTGGATATAACCTTTTTTGTAGTTAATAAATATCTATGTATATTTTGAAATTAAATGTTATACAAATTATGTGGTTCTGGCAATTCCAATACTTAACAGGACTATGCACACATCTATCTGGATAAGGCATGTAATAATGCCCAGAGCCACATTAATACTACAGTATCTGGAAACTTAAAAAAACCGGCCATACAGGCCGGTCCATATATTACATGATGTGCTTACGCACGCTCTACAGCTCCAGAACGTAAACATCCTGTACATACTGGCATTTTCTTTGTTCCACCATTAACCTTAATCCTTACGGATTTAATATTTGGCTTCCACATCCTGTTACTTCTTCTATGTGAATGGCTGACTTTATTACCAAAGTGCACGCTTTTTCCACAAACTGAACATTTTGCCATCGTAAGCACCTCCTTATATTTAATACAATATTTCTGTTTAATTTGCACAACACGACTATTCTAACAAATAATTGGAATAATTGCAAGAAAAATTTTCAAGAAAACAGGATTTATGGAATATTGCTTTCACACCTGGGCAGACATAATATTTTTAATTTCCAGCACATAATGGTTCAATAATATTAAATCCTTTTCTGTAACATTTATTTGTATAAATGCATTATTTACCAATATATATGGCATAGAAATGCATGTTTTACAATAAAATAACACAAAGTATGAAAACGTTGCCACAAACATAAACTATATAATATATATAACCAGATGGTACAAAAACTATATTTACAGGCAAATATAAAACCCCTGTATCTATACAGACACAGGGGGTGCCCCAATAATATTATTACTCTTCTTCACTATCATCGTAGCCATCATAATCCTCGTCGTACTCATAGCCATCAATATCTTCATTTTTGCCTTTTCCCTTTTTAGAATATTTATCAATAAGTTCAGGCACCATATCAAGTATCTTTGTAATTCCATCCTGGTTCTTTACATTGACAAGCTTAGACTGTCCATCTTTTATTACAAGTATTGCACTTGGCTGCACTTTTCCTCCCATACCGCCTGCGCCGTTCTCCTTCTTGCCAGGCTCTGAAAATGCCCCTGCAGCAACACCAAAACTTACATCAACCAGTGGCAGTATTATTGTGCCATCATCAAATTTTACTGCATCACCTACTACTGTCTTAGTAGTAAGAAAACCATCCATACCTTTAAATAAAGACTGTACTGTTGAACTAAAATCTCCCATTACAATTCCTCCTTAATTTTCATTGCTTCTTTATAAAAATTCTTCCACTCACTGCTTAAAAGTATCTTTAATACAATAAAGAGCAGTGTAACTATACGTATATGTCCTGAAACTTCAAGCCTTCCACGCAACACCTGGTTCCCAAAACTGGGTGTTATATTAAAAAATGTACCTGTCATAGCCATATATACAGCTATAGCACCAAGAGCCTGTCCAGTAAGGCACGGGTCTCCTGTTCCAAATAAAATATCACTTTTTATCTTACGTGGTTTTATCTTTTTTAATAAATGTAACACATTATCCCTTGTAACGCAAACAATACCTTTTGTAGTTTCTGAAAAAATAAAGTCCTTTATCCTGCCCGCTTTTCTAAAGTTCTCCTTAAAAGATTTCCTAAAATCTTTTATCTTGTCTGCTACGCTGTCCTTCCTGGTACCTTTCTGGCTTTCCCTTGTACTTTCTTTCTGGTGTGGTTTGCCATTGTGCCCTTCTTTTTCTTCTTTACCATTGCGGGCTTTACTACTGGAGCCAGATGTTCTATAGTCTTTCTTCTCTTCATCTGTCCTGCTGCCTCTAAAAGCCTCTGCATTCCCAGCACCAGTTTCACTATTCTGGACACACGGCTTAGAAGTTTCCATGCTATATGTTTTTTCTGTTTCTTTCTTTTCTGCTTCTTTTTTTTCTCCATAGCTTTCCTCCCTGGAATCCTCTTTGTATTCTGCACTCTCCAGGCTGTATTCATTATCTTTTCTGGCTTTTTTCCTTCTTTTAAAAATACCTGTTAATTTCTTATAATCTGCCCCAAATATCTTTAATTTATAACTGCTGGCACCATCATCATATGTAAATATCACACATATAATACCTAAAAGCCATGACACCCTGCCTTCTGCTTTAATGGTATCATATTTTTCTGCATGCACCTTATACCTGAATGGTACAAAAAGTGTAAGCCCTGCAATTAAAAACAATAGCAGGATAATAACAAGAAGCAGGACCAGAATTACCTTTAAAATTGTTAATACAATCCCGCCTGCCAAAGCTATAGACATATCCTGCCTCCTTTCAAGTTATGCAAAAAACTTTTTAACAAGCCCCAGTGATATATCACCATACTCCTTATAAACATCCTGCACTATTTCCGCTACAAGGTATTCTGCACTTTCCATGCAGTATGCCATTCCTATTACCTCAATTCCAGAAACTGCCCTGTACTTAAGCCATAATTCACCTGAAGAATAAATATCCATAATATTAGCATTATTGGCAGGAAATGTAATGTAATAACAGTGCCTGTAAAGCTTCTTCTTGCCAGCAAGCCTGCGGTATTTTGCAGGCTTTTTCATTACCTTTTCATCCATATACATCTTCTTGTTCCAGATAAACATATACGTCCTTTCCCGTTTACTAACCTATTTCTTCCATAATAATTTCTTTTGCAGCAAACTTTTCAGCTTCATCTTTGCACTGTGTAAATGACGCTTCTATATAATCTGTTACTTCCTGTACATTATTGAAAAATACAGGAAGCTTTCCAAGCGTATTTGCCATTACTGCCCTTTTAAACTGTTTACTTCTGCCTTTAAATAGTTCTTTAAGCTCTTTAACCAGCCTGCCAGCGGTCTCATCTGCCATAGCAGCTGTAACTTCTGTGTCATTTTCATTTTCATCAATATCCGCAAACATACTGCTTGAATTAAGCAGTGACATACGCTTTAATATAGCAAATTCCTCTGCAAGCCCAAGCCTTACAATATCTTCCCCATGTGCATTTTCTGCTTCATCAAGAAAAGCCTCTGCCGTTTCAAGAATTCCGCTTATATTTTCCTGGTGTCCCTCTACTTTATCAAAAAAACCTGAAAGCCAGTCAAGTTTTTCCTTATTTGTGCCTAATGGTTCATCACCTGCAAGTTTCCATACACTGCTTTCCTCTTTCATAAATAATGAATTTACGCCTTTGATAACATTGTATGCTGCTTCCATAGCAGCACTATTGCCGTTTTCTTCACCGTCTTTATAACATTCTGTTATTGTTACAATATAAAGTGCATTGACAAGCCCTTCCATAAGCATATACATATCTGTAAAACCAGCAATCCTTGATATATTAGAACTTATCTTTACACTATACTCCCTGTATACATCTTCCCCTATATCATCAGGCTTAAGTCCATCCAGTTCATTAAGAACCTGCTTAAACTCTGTAAAATATACACTCATATTATCATCTTTATAAAGCATTGCATTTGTACGGAACATATATTCAAAACCCTCAAGTGAACTTGCCCTGCTGCCCTTATAAAGGGATACACTTTCGTGTATAATATCAAAATATTTACTGCTTAACATCCTCATAGGCAGCTGTTCTATCATAAAACGTATATTTTCATTAACAACAGTATTATCTTCTGAAGCAAATACATAACTAATTACTTTCTGTATAAATTCATTATCATCTGGCATTTCACCCATTTCATCAAAACGGTACTGTATCCTGTTAAATATATATTCATATATAATAAAACAGTCAAGGTATGCTGTTAACACCTGTACCTGGTCTTTAACCTCTTCCCTTAGTACAAGCAGCCTGCCTGCCATATCCTTACATTCACTGTCCCCAGGATTTTTCTCAAAAAACTCCCTTATAATACCATTTAAAACTGCCAATGTATCATTTGCAGAACTGGCAGCTGATGCTAGTTCTTCTGATACAGTTTCATAGAACATAAAGTATTCAAGCGCCAGCCTGTAACATGCATAGCTTTTATTATAATGCATACTTCCTTTTACATACTTAGGAAGAAATTCATCTACATTGTGGTTTTTATTTATTTCCTTTATACATTTCTTTATTGATATATCCATAAAATCTTTTTATCCTTTCCATTTATAGTCAAACGGATATCTGCAATCCGCATTGCCTGTAAGCAGGCATTGGCTGCTTGCAAAACAACCTTATTGCCACATTGCGGCAGCCTGGCAGAAGCCTGGACTCCTGCCAGATTAAGTTTTCAGAAGCACCCAGCTGTCAAGCCATTTAAGCCACCTTACTGCAAAATCCGGGCTTATCCCCTTGCCTGCAAGTACAGGGTAAAATAATATAAAAAGCCCTATTGTACATGCTGTATATACATATGCTGCTATTTTTAATGAAGGATGTTTCTGTACAATCCTGTGTATACTATATCCAAGCATTATTGTAATAAATGGCACACTTGGGAAATAATGGTATATAAACACAGTCCTTGTTACAAAAAACCATGGGACATACTGTGAAAGATATCCAACTGATAAGAAAGCTGCATTCCTGTCCCTTTCCTTGTATATAAGATAAAGCATATATATAAATGCAGGTATGCCCGCCCACCATACAAGCGGATTGCCAAATGCACTGATACCCTCCCTCAAAGTATCAGAAACTCCTCCGTCATAATACCACATAGGTTTATACATAATTGGCCACTGGTACCACTTTGATGAGAAATAGTGGTCATCCGTAAGCTGTGTATGGTAGTTAAACATTGTCTGCTGTGCATTAAGCATCCTTTCAATTAACCCTCTGTCTGTACCATCACTAAATGGTATATATGATAATGTATATATTACCACAGGTATTACAACAAAGAAAATACAGCAGAAACCTATTGTTTTAAAAAACTTATTATAAAAGCTGTTTATAATATCCCTGTGTTCTATACCTTCTGTAACTCCCTTTGGATAGTTGTTTGCATAAATATATTCCCTGAACCTCTGTGCCATCTGTGCAAAAAATATTATACAAAGTCCTGCTGATGAATATATGCCTGTCCATTTGCTTGCCCATCCAAGCCCCATAGCTATACCACAAAGCCCAAGCGGGATAAATGTCTTTTTAAGGTCTGTGTCATAAAAACTGTATTTTGTATAACAATACATAAAATAATATGAAAGTATTATAAACAGCGTAACAAATACATCAATCGTAGCTATACGTGTCTGGACAAAATGCATAAAATCAAACGCAAATAAAAGAGTAGTTACTACTGATATCCAGGTTTCCTTAAAAAATTTCTTGGAAAAATTATATATAACTGGCAGCATAAGCACACCAAACAATGTTCCTGCAAATCTCCAGCCAAATGGGTTCATGCCAAATATAAGCACACCACATGCTATAAATATCTTTCCAAGCGGAGGATGTGTATTTTCATAACAGTACAAGTGGTGTATCATTTCATATGCAGTCCTTGCGTGGTAAATCTCGTCAAAATACGTACTATTCAGATTACTTTTCCTTCCATCAAACATATCCTGCTCATCAAAAAGCGCCGCATAGTCATGGCTATTGGCAGGCATAAGCAGGTTGCCGCCATCATCAAGCAATACAAGCTCATGTATACTGTCTTCTGTATTATTTGTGGCTGGTGAAATCTTTATATACCTTGCGGCTATGCCAAGCTCTGTCTGGTTCCATGCAAAAACTGAACCGCCACTCCATTCTGAACCTTCACCACGCAGGGTTGTCCAGTCATTTCCATTGCCAGAATACTGTATATAATATTTTGGCTCTTCCCTGTATCCAAGGAAATCCCACATCTCTAATACAGGCTTTTCCTCCCCAAGGTCAAGCAGTATCTCACCATCCTTTGCAGCAGAATAAGAAGTTTCTGGTGCACTCATATTGCCAAGCCTCATAAATGCAACAACAGAATATATTACCACTATTGCAAACATTGCTATATAATCAAGCTTTGTCATCTTTACAAGTACAGAAGATGCCCTTACAGGGTTGCGTGGTGTTTTCATATTATTACTATTCTTATTCAAATCTGCCTCCCTGGCAATCTCTGCCTGTTCACTTTCCCGTGGAATATTATTCCAGAAAAACTTTACTGCCACATAAAACATATACACTGTTACAGCAAGCATACCTGCTGAAATAAGCAAGGCGGATGGCTCAAGCCTGTCAAAATTATTTACATCATAGAAAAACAACACATGTGCTATATTGTAAAATGCTGCTGCGGACAATATAATATACAATATATATATTTCCTTACGCTGCCTTACGCCATAACAAAGCACAAGCAAAAGCATTGCAGGAAAAATATATCTCTCATGCATACGCACTGAAAACATAAATACACATGTAACTATAAACGCACCAATAAAATAATATTTTGAATGGTTATCTTTACATCTCAGGCTTATAACCAAAGATACTATTACTGTAACAACAATGGCAGCCATTCCCCATGTATGGTAAGTAAGACCCATAATATAACCGTCCTGCCCTGTCCAGTTTAACCCCAGAAGTGTCCATATGTTATATGCATTAACAGAAGCATACTCATATGAACCAAGAGTGTCTGTATATTGTGCAAATGCATCATTAAAACCATAAGGAAGCATAAGTACAACTATTAAAAGTATAGCCGCCAGTCCAAGTCCAAGGTTTTTAAAAAATTTATTCCAGTTAAAATTTTCTAAAAATACCTGGTCAGCTATCCCGCAAATAAGCACAGGTGTAAATATAAGAGTCTGTGGTTTTATAAGTATACCTACAGCAAATACAAAATAAGATGGTATAAGCTTCCTTTCAGTCACAAGGTAACATACCAGTGCTACAAAAAATGTAAAAACTGCATCCGTCTGTCCCCATACTGCACTGTCAAGTATAACAGCCGGGCAAAAAAGATATACTGCTGAAATAACTGCTGCCCCAATTTCCTTTGTATGCCTTGAGGCAACACGGTATATCAGCCAGCCAGCACCCATATCAGCAATAATCGCAGGAAGCTTTACAAGCAGCCTGGTTGCAGCAGAATCATATGCCATGCCAAATAATGAACGTATTGCACCTATTACATATAAAATATACATATATCCTGGAGGATAATCTGTAAAACTCTCTGATTTATAAAACTCAGAAAAACCACCATTAAACACCATGTCACTCCATGATATAAAGCAGTTCATATCTGTTTCGTACCCTTTGTACATTACTGCAGCAATAAACCTTGTAAGAAGCGCAACAGCAAATATTACAAGGAATAGCATAAAACCTGCATGCTTATCCCTTTCTTCAACAACCACAGACCTTCCATTTTTATTACCTGTATAAAAATCCTTGTAACAGGCACACAATGGCCTGTAACAGGCATACATACATAAAATACCTAAGATAGCAATAAAACTTACAGTGTACATACTTCTATTCTCCAATTCTTACATAAACTTTTTAACATGCTGGTGTGTAAAAAGATGGTCTGAACAATATTCAAAATTACCTTCACATTTAGAACAGAACCTGAAATCAAGATTTTCATTGTCAAACTCAGTCCTTCCACACACAGCACAGCGGTGTCTTGGCATACCTGTATTCTGTTGTGTCTGCCGCTTAAAGTTTCTCCTTCTGTGTATATCCTTTGGTGATATTCTCTTATAATTACGTGTTGCAAAGAAAAACACCAGGAAATTAGCAAGTGCAACAATTATTGCAACAGCACTGCTTATATAAACCGCTGCATTGGCATAACCTAACGGTCCAAGTGCTATATATTTTAATCCATGGTACGTATAACTTATAACCTGGTATATAAGCAAAGCACCATCAAGTACAGCAAGCCATTTTACTTTTACTGGTATTACAAAATAAAGCAAAAACTGCATGTCCCCGTTAATTACTGCAAATGCAAAGAACATAGACCAGTATATATACTGGAAACCAGAATGGTACACTTCCAGGTGCAGTGGTGACAGGTAAAGAATAAGCGCTGCCATTATATTTAATATATATCCAAAGAAAAAATACAAATTAAACCTGAAAGTACCCCATGCCTGCTCAAGTGACCTGCCAAACAGAAAGAACAAATGCACCTGTATTGCAAAAAACAATATGCTTACAAGCATACCCATACCACGTGAAAAACCATAAGGTTCAATAAGGAAAGTAAAAAGCCTCCATACCTGTCCATGGAATATTGCCCTCATATCAAGGCACAGGTACGAATAATAAATATTTGGGTTTAACATTCCAATAGCCGCACCTGCACAATAAAGCATAATTACATACTTTATTAAATCAGGTATCGCATACTTGCCAAACTTTCTTTCAAGTTTATTTAAAAAATTGTCCATAAAACTCTCCATTCCTGCGCAAAACCTGCTATACCACCATAATGCGCATACACAAATCTATGTATGTTTATCTTATAACAGCATACTGGCAAATAACCAGTATGCCATTAATTATAGTAATAGCTATAGCCTTTGTCAAACTTAATCTACATCATTTTCCAAAATAAAATATGCAACACCAGGAAGCATATACATTCTGTCAGCCCTGTTCTTATCCCAGAACATCTCTTTGCTACATGCAGAGCGGTCATATATATCCTGCAAAGTATCCCCTGCCTGTGCAACGTATTTTATCCAGCAGCTGTCCTGGTTATCTGTCTCTTCCCTGTCTCTTCCCGTTATATTATTATCTGTGTCCATACTGTTGCCATAGTCATACATGCCTCTTCCCATACGCATATTCATGCCACCTCCAGGCATTTCCCTTCCCATATCCATGCCTGTATCTTCTGGCATATTTCTTCCCATATCCATTCCTGTATCTTCTGGCATACTTCTTCCCATATCCATTCCTGTATCTTCTGGCATACTTCTTCCCATATCCATTCCTGTATCTTCCGGCATATTTCTTCCCATATCCATTCCTGTATCTTCTGGCATATTTTCTTCCATATCCATTCCTGTGTCCTCATCCTGTCCGCCAGCACGTGGCATAACTGCCATCCCGCCGCAAACCATCCCTTGACAGCCATTCCCCTGCCCTTGTCTTTTAACAGGTACACATATTGTATCACCTATTTTAAGATTATAGACATCAATATATGGATTGGCGCGTAATAATATAGCAAGAGGCACTTTATACTGCCTGCTTAAACTGTAAAGGGTTTCCCCCTGCTTTATCGCATGTGTAACACCATCACAATACTCATAATTCATAATTTTACCTCATTTCATTATATATAGTATAAATAACAGGAAAAACCAAAGCGCATTTACTAAAAGTATCCCTGCAAATAGTGCTTTTTACAATATATTCAAATAAGACAAAATAGTGCATTTACATATTTTATGTTTTGTATATATGGATATGTATGGTTTCCTTGTTATGCCATCCATTTTCCACCCGTGGGTATGCTCCCGCTGCGTATCCCATCCAAGCGGAATGCGGCAAAGCCATGTTGCAAACATGGCTTTCTGTTGGTAAAATTTTGGAATTGCCAGAGCCACATAACTTGTAAAATATTTAATTTTAAAACGCCTATAAGCCAGTAATTTATTGGAATATGTCTAACTATAACTATTCTCACTTTCTTCCACTTGCATTAAATAAAACTTTGTCATATAATAGGGCAATATGGTGGTTTATGACTAAAAAGTATATAAAAGCGTGTGTGGAGATAGTTTTTTGCAGGTATTTCCAGACACGCTTTAAGAAAGAGGTATAAAATGAAACTAGATTATAACACTCTTGGAATCGACATTGGTTCTACTACTGTAAAAATCGCTATTTTAGATAAAAACTGCAATATTTTATTTTCTGATTACCAGAGACACTTTGCCAATATACAGGAAACATTGGCAGCAGTTATACAAAAAGCCTTTGACAGCCTTGGAGATATACAGTTATCCCCAGTAATCACAGGCTCAGGAGGCCTTACCCTGTCAAAACACCTCAATATACCATTTATACAGGAGGTAGTAGCTGTTGCTACTTCATTAAAAGACTATGCACCACAAACTGATGTTGCAATAGAACTAGGAGGCGAAGATGCCAAAATTATATACTTTACTGGAGGAATTGACCAGAGAATGAATGGCATATGTGCTGGTGGCACAGGCTCATTTATTGACCAGATGGCAACCCTTTTAAAGACTGATGCCTGCGGATTAAATGAATATGCTAAAAATTATGAGGCCCTATATCCAATTGCTGCACGTTGTGGTGTTTTTGCTAAATCCGATATACAGCCTCTTATTAATGAAGGTGCTACAAAAGAAGACCTTTCAGCATCTATATTCCAGGCAGTTGTAAACCAGACAATAAGTGGTCTTGCATGTGGCAAGCCTATACGTGGAAACGTTGCATTCCTTGGCGGTCCGCTTCACTTCCTTACTGAACTTAAGCAGGCATTTATACGCACCCTTAAACTTGAAGACAGCCAGGTTATTGCACCTGGACATTCACACCTTTTCGCCGCAATAGGTGCTGCAATGAATGCAGACAAAGAAATACAGACCTCTCTTAAAAAACTTTGTGAAGACCTTTCAAATAAAATTAAACTTGAATTTGAAGTGACAAGGCTTGAACCACTTTTTCATAATAAAGAAGAATACGATGAATTTATTAAAAAACATTCAGAAAAAAATGTAAAGAAAAAGGATTTTAAAGACTGCCACGGGAAACTTTTCCTCGGAATTGATGCAGGCTCCACTACCACCAAAGTTGCTGTTATTGATGAAGATGGCACTCTTCTTTATTCATTCTATAACAGCAATAACGGAAGCCCGCTTAAAACTACACTTAAAGCTATTAAAGAAATCTACTCACTTATACCGCCAGGTGCGGAAATTGTACGTTCCTGTTCTACTGGTTATGGTGAAGCACTTCTTAAATCAGCACTTCTGCTTGATGAAGGTGAAGTTGAAACTGTTGCACACTATACGGCAGCAGCATTCTTTGAACCTGGAGTAGACTGTATTCTGGACATCGGCGGACAAGACATGAAGTGTATTAAAATAAAAAACAATTCTGTAGATAAAGTACAGCTTAATGAAGCATGTTCCTCTGGCTGTGGTTCATTTATAGAAACATTTGCTAAATCACTTAATTATGATATTAATGAATTTGCAGAAATTGCACTTTTTGCAGAAAATCCTATTGACCTTGGCTCAAGATGTACTGTTTTTATGAACTCTAAAGTAAAACAGGCACAGAAAGAAGGGGCAAGTGTAGCAGATATATCTGCTGGGCTGGCATACTCTGTAATAAAAAATGCTTTATTAAAAGTAATAAAGCTTACAGACCCAAGAGATTTAGGCAAAAAAATTGTTGTACAGGGTGGTACTTTTTATAATGATGCTGTCCTTAGAAGCTTTGAACGCATATCAGGCTGTGAGGCTGTACGTCCTGATATAGCAGGCATAATGGGTGCATTTGGTGCAGCACTTATTGCCCGTGAACGTTATACAGGACAGAAAAGTACAATGCTTTCTATAAAACAGATAAATGAACTTAAATTTGAAACAAGCATGTCCAGGTGCAAAGGCTGTACAAACCACTGTCTTCTTACAATAAACAGGTTTACTGGCGGCAGGCAGTTTATATCTGGAAACCGGTGTGAAAGGGGGCTTGGAAAGGAAAAGAAAAATGAAGATATTCCAAACCTCTATGAATATAAATTAAAAAGAATATTTAACCATTATAAAAATATTGAACCATTTACTGTACGTGGCACTGTTGGTCTGCCACGTGTACTGAATATGTATGAAAATTACCCGTTCTGGTTTACATTTTTCTCAGACCTTGGGTACAGGGTAGTGCTTTCACCTGAATCAAGCAGGAAAATATATGAACTTGGAATTGAATCGATACCAAGCGAATCTGAATGTTACCCTGCAAAACTTGCACATGGGCATGTATCATGGCTTTTAAAACAAGGCATAAAATACATATTCTATCCATGTGTGCCTTATGAACGCTATGAAACTGCTGAAGCAAGAAATAATTATAACTGCCCTATTGTAACATCATATGGTGAAAATATAAAAAATAATATTGATGGACTTAAAGACCCAGATATTATTTACCAGAACCCGTTTATATCTTTTGAAAATAAAAAAATCCTTGAAAAACGTTTGTGTGAATTTTTTACAAAAGAAAACGATATTCCATATTATGAAGTAAGAGAAGCATGTGATGCTGCATGGAGAGAACTCCAGGCTGTACGTGAAGATATAACCAACAAAGGAATAGAAACACTGCAATACATGAAAAAACATAACTGCCATGGAATAGTCCTTGCAGGCCGTCCTTACCATGCAGACCCTGAAATTAACCATGGTATACCAGAACTTATAACATCATATGGTGTAGCTGTACTTACAGAAGACAGCATATCAGAACTTGGCACTGTTGACAGGCCAACTATTGTAATGGACCAGTGGATGTACCACTCACGCCTTTACAGGGCAGCAGCATTTACTGCAAAACGCAAAGACCTGGATTTAATACAGCTTAACTCCTTTGGATGCGGCCTCGATGCTGTTACAACAGACCAGGTAAGTGATATACTTGCCAAACAAAATAAAATCTATACAGTATTAAAAATAGATGAAGTAAACAACCTTGGTGCAGCACGCATACGTATACGTTCACTGCTTGCTGCCATAGAAGACAGAAAACGTAAAAATATTGAACCTGTAACAAAAGATACCGCACACCACAGAGTAGTATTTACAGAAAAAATGCGCTATGATTACACTATACTTACACCACAGATGTCACCAATCCATTTTGATATACTTGGTCCAGCACTTGCATCATGTGGTTATAATATTGAAGTCCTTCCATCAGACAGCTCATGTGTTGATTATGGCCTTAAATATGTAAATAATGACGCATGTTACCCTTCATTAATTGTAGTCGGCCAGTTTATGCAGGCACTTCTCTCTGGCAGATATGACTTAAATAAAGTTGCACTTATTATTACACAGACTGGGGGAGGATGCCGTGCTTCCAACTATATAGGTTTTATAAGACGTGCACTTGAAAATGCAGGCATGGGGCAGGTTCCTGTAATTTCAATGAGTGCAGGCATTGAGAAAAACCCAGGGCTTGATATAAACCTAAAGATGGCACACCGGGCACTCCAGGCACTTATATATGGTGATGTATTTATGCGTGTATTATACAGGACCCGCCCATATGAAAAGATAAAAGGTTCTGCTAATGCCTTGCATGAAAAATGGCGTGAAATTGCTATAAAGCAGGTATCCAAAGGAAATAAAAAAGAATTTAACAATAATATCAGCCAGATTATTAAAGAGTTTGATGAACTGGAACTACTTGATATTAAGAAACCACGTGTTGGCATTGTCGGGGAAATACTTGTTAAATTCCTTCCACTTGCCAATAACCACCTGGTAGACCTGCTTGAAGAAGAAGGTGCCGAGGCAGTATGCCCTGACCTTATTGACTTCTTTATGTACAGCCTTTATAATGCAAACTTTAAAGCAGAATACCTTGGCAAAAAGAAAACAAGTGCAATGTTAAACAATATGATTATAAAATACATTGAAAATTACCGCAAAACAGCAAGTGAAGCATTTAAGGCAAGCCGCCGTTTTGAGCCGCCAGTACATGTTGCAAAGCTTGCAGAATATGCAAGCCCTGTTGTTTCATGTGGAAACCAGACAGGTGAAGGCTGGTTCCTCACTGCTGAAATGATTGAGCTTATAAACTCTGGTGTACCAAACATTGTATGTGCACAGCCATTTGGCTGCCTTCCAAACCATGTTGTAGGTAAAGGCGTAATAAAGGAACTGCGTAACCAGTTCCCAGATTCCAATATTGTTGCTGTAGACTATGACCCAGGTGCAACAGAAGTCAACCAGCTTAACCGTATTAAGCTTATGCTTTCTACTGCTGTTAAAAATTTAGATTGAAAGGCATAGACAGTAAAATATGAAGGTTTTAGTATACAGATGGGATATTTTTCCTTACGATGATATAATAAATGAATTAAAGGAGCAGGGACATATTGTTGATGTCCTTGCTTTTCCTGTTAAAAGCCATATTAAAGATGAGGCTTTTGAAGAAAAATTAGCAGGATACTTAGAACATGGCGGATATAATGCTGTCTTTTCCATAAATTATTATACTACTATTTCTAATGTATGCCATAAATATAAAATAAAATATATTTCATGGACATGCGATGCACCACTTGTAAGCATGCGCAGCCAGTCCATACATAACCCAGAAAATATAATATATGTCTTTGACAAAAAAGAATATAAATATTTCACCAGCAATGGAACAGATACAGTAAGATACCTACCACTTGCTGGTGCACCAGGACGTATAAGCCGCCTGCTTGCTACAAATGGTATGTACATAGGAGAAAAGAAATATTCTTATGATATTTCTTTTGTTGGAAATTTATATGACAAAAACCGTTATGATGAAATGGCAAGTGCACTTCCTCCATATCTGTGCGGCTATATGGATGCTGCAATCGAAGCCCAGTTAAATGTATCAGGAGGCAATATACTTAATATAATGCTTACTGATGATATAATGGACAGAGCCAGCCAGTATATTAATTTAAAACAGGAAGAAGGTTCAGAAGCAGATATTAAACTGCATTTTGCCACAAGTGTACTGTCATATAAAGCAGCTGCACTTATGCGCAAACAGGCTATAAACTCACTGGCCTGTATTGCAGATATGCATATTTTTACCACAAGTGATACATCAGGTTTATACAAAACTACTGTACATCCGCCTGTAAGATACCTTGATGAAATGCCATTAGTATTTGCTTCTTCCAAAATAAACATTAATATAACAATACCTAATATTGAAGATGGTATCCCGCTGCGTGTATTTGATATACTGTCTGCTGGTGGTTTTCTTATGACAGATTACCGTCCAGGAATTGAAGAGCTTTTTGAAATTAATAAAGACCTTGTTGTTTATGATGGTGTAGAAGACCTGGTTTATAAAGCAGAATACTACCTGGCCCATAATGAAGAAAGGGAGCTTACCGCTGCCAATGGCTTTAATAAGCTCCAGAAATTACACACTTATAAACACCGTGTTAAAACTATGTTTAGTCTTTAAAATAACTTTCATCAAATGATGTCTGTTGTACACTGTTCTGGCTGCCAGTATTTTCACCTGCCTGGATACTGGCATTATTATTTTTAATAACTTCACTGTCCAGGACATTTGCATCTTTATTTATAATAATATTATTGTTAATATCTGTTTCTTCTGGTTCATCAGCTTTCTGGAACATCTGTACATCCTGTTCATGTACATTATCTTGCATATCTTGCTGTATTGCAGTTGTATTTTCCGGTGCCTGGCTTATTTCCTCATTACCAGCTGCCTGGACACCCTGGTGGCTGTATTCCTCCTGTCCTGTTACATTTATATCTATTATATCTCCCTTTTTATAGAGATGTATACATAACAGTGCAATACCAGCCATAACTACCAATGTTACAGCAAGACCACCTTCCATGCCAAATGCACCTCCATTAATAAATTCCATTCCATCTGTATATGAAGTTGACATCACAGAATTAGATACCCTTATTCCACTTACCTGGACACCATATATATTTCCCTGTACAAAATTCCATATACTGTGGAATGCACCTGCTATCCAGATATTTCCAAAATCAAGTAAAAGAAGTGATGCAAATACCCCAAAAAGGAACAAGTTTAAATAAGCAAGTGATGACACCCCGCTATTACCTGAATGTAAAAATGCAAAAAACAATGAACTGGCTGTTATAGCTAGTGTAACATGGTATCTTCTTGACAAAGATACCATAAGATAACCTCTGCAAAGCACCTCTTCTGCCATACCTTGTAAAAGATATCCCAGAAAATAACCTATAATATACAATGGTGAAATACTGGCAGCTATTCCTTGATATTTTATACTGCCTGTAACAAGACATAATAAATATACTATTGAAAATGCCACTGCACCAGCAATAATACCTGTTAAATACTGTTTAACCATTCCTTTCTTAACAAAACCAAGAGTAGAAAATTTTCTTTTTTCAAAAAACCTGCAATACAACATAACAATAAGGGTAAGCAATATTTCTGCAAAAAGCATAACTATCATAATCCATTCAGGAATATTTGAAAAAACAGAAAGCATCTTCTGTGTATCAAGCCTGCCAGCCAGAAGCATAGACATATAGTCTTCATTGCTAAGAAGATATGCTGTAAGTGCAGGAATCTGCACAAGTCCCATAGCTACTGACGCAATAAAAAACAAAAGAACCGCAATGCATATCTCAACCAATATATTATGGCTCTTTCCTGATGCTGCTTCCTTCATAAACAACGTTTTCTTAATATCTTTCATTACAAACCTCCATGCTGCAAAAACAGCTTAAATAATAATGTAAATGCTATATATAAAATTTCTCTAGTATAAAATATAACAACCCTTTTTAAAAGCACTTGCATTATTTTGCTTATAGTAAATACATTTCTATCTGTATTTTCTATAATATAATAACACATAATAATAATTTTTTCACCTAAAAATATTCTATATGCTGTTTATTATAATTAATAAAAGATATTAATAATTTACATTTTATTTCTGTATCAGTCTACATACATTGGAGAGGGTTGTGGTTGCCTCGTAGAAGCCGTCCTGCCGTAAACATACGAACAGTTGGGGAACGTACAAGTGAAAGGGAGAACCGTCCTATGTACCAGACACGCAACGAGGAATATCAGAGAGGCAGATAAATGTGATGGCTCTATTGGTAATGACTGTTCCCGGTGTTATACATGTAATAATGTGTGGGGCGATGCGCCACATTCTGCCTAAATAAGATGTGGAATTGTATTTAATGATGTGGTATACTGCTAATGTTGTTGTAAGAGACAATCGAAATTTGCAAGGAGGACATTATGGCAAAAAATAATAATGCACATTCTGTTAGAGTTAGTAGATAGCTTAGAAAGACATATTGGATATAATACGGTAAGAGAATTTGAAGTCAATTATCCATTGTCAAAGAGTGCGGATATTAAGAAAAAATATCTATGGGCGAATACAATTTGCAACTATCTTGAAGAACATTTTAATACAGATACAATAATATGTATTAGAAAATAGATATTCAGTTACATTACTTGAAAGTATAAAGACAGTGACAGACAAGTGCGTGATTGAAGTGGAATGGTAATCACTAAATACAAATTGGATAAGTTCTAAGAACAGCTTAGACAATAAACCAAAGGTTTAGTGATGTTAAGTGAATTATTATAAAGTAATTATAACAGATTACATTGTCCAAATCTTAAAGGGAGGAAACATATGAAAGAACTTTCATGTATGAAAATGAAGGATTCTTCAAGACGAGCTTCCAACAGTGATCAAAGTAACCTGCTTGACAGGATATCAGCGTTTTTAGTGCAACATGCGAATCCCTCGATTGTTTATCATGTTAAAAACGATATTCTGAAAAATATCA
>ERZ778516.50-NODE-50-length-94104-cov-7.005678_pt1 | contig 94104 bp, 70 predicted proteins | sample MGYA00510342_ERZ778516 | MGnify/ENA primary metagenome ERZ778516 (study PRJEB29527, sample SAMN07138961) | mouse gut metagenome | material: feces | host: mouse | place: China:Nanjing | collected 2016-01-25 ...
TCAGCGTTCGAGCCATGCTTTATTGCGCTATTTGAGTTTTATCGGACAGCAATAACAAAAAAATAGCTAACTTTGCCCTATTATGCAAACACAAACCGACAACCGCCCGAACGTAGCCGTCGTACTGGCCGCCGGCACAGGCAGCCGCATGCAGGCCGACCGCCCCAAACAATACCTCACGCTAGGCGGACGAATGGTGGTGGAGCACAGCATCGAAGCCTTTGAACGCCATGCCGACATCAGCGAAACCGTCATCGTAGTCGCCGCCGGCCACATAGAAGAAATGCGGCAGCTCACACGCCGCCGCGGATGGCAAAAGGTACGGCACATACTCCCCGGAGGAACCGACCGCAGCGGATCGAGCCTGGCCGCCATCCGCGCCTACACGGGCCGGACGGTGAACCTCCTCTTTCACGATGCCGCCCGGCCGCTGGTGACACAACACACCATCACCGCAGTGTGCCGCGCCCTAAGGGAATACCCCGCCGCTTGCGCCGCCCTTCCCGCCGTCGACACCATGGCCGAAATCCACAACGGCTGCATCAGCCGCATCCCTCCCCGTGAACGCATGGTACACCTGCAAACGCCGCAAGGCTTCCGGGCCGAAACAATAGCCCGCGCCTACGGCATGGCACTGGCCGACCCCGACTTCAGGGCCACCGACGACTGCGGCGTAATGACACGCTATCTGCCGGAAGAAAAGATAAAATACGTCGAAGGATCGGCACGTGCCGTCAAACTCACCTTTGCCAGCGACACTGACCGCCTCGAAAAACTGCTCCTCCAACCCGAATAAACCCTTCAGCCCAATGCCGCAAAACAACACTACCGCAACGGCTGCCAGCCACCCCAACAGCACACCTGAACAACGCGACCGCTACCGCCGCAGCCACACTCAGGCCCGCCTGCGCAGCCTGCAGCTGGCCTTGGTCGACATTCTGCGGGAAGTGGCCCGCCTGTGCGAGCGCCACAACATTCCCTACTGGCTCGACAGCGGCACACTGCTCGGCGCCGTGCGCCACGGAGGGTTCATTCCCTGGGACGACGACATAGACATCTGCCTCAGAAACAGCGACATGGCGCGCTTTGCCGAAATAGCCCGCCGCGAACTGCCGCCGCATCTCTTCGTGCAGACACCGCAAACGGAACCGGACATGCGCCTGCCCATCTGCAAGGTGCGCAACCTCAACTCATTCATAGTGGAATACGGCGACGACTTCTCACGCAGCTACGCCAAAGGCATCTACGTAGACATCTTCCCAATGGAACCGTGGCCCTCGTTCGAACCGCAGTTCTCCAAACGCGTGGCACGCGGCTACTGCAAGGCCAACGCCATACTCCACGCACAGCACTACTACAGCCTGCGGTCGGCGGCGGAGCTCTTTTATTTCGGCCTCAAACGCCTGTGGTGCAAAACACTCTGGCGCACGGGGGCACTCTTTGCAGGACGCGGAAAATATTACTCCAACATCCTCGAAAACAGCGGCAACGGCAACCGCCACCTGACCGAAACCATCTTTCCCACAGGCCGCATAGAATTTGAAGGGGAAAGCTTTGCCGCACCCGCCGACCCCGACCGCTATCTGCGCGACCTCTTCGGAGACTACATGCAGCTGCCTCCCGAGAACCAGCGCCGCGGCCACGCTGTCTTCTTCGCCGAACAACTGGAAAAGACACCAGAGAAGTCACCGGCCCGACAAAACACATAACGACAATTCCCAAACACATGCAAGCCATTATCCTGGCCGCCGGAATGGGGCGGCGCCTGGGTGAACTCACCCGCCAAAACACCAAATGCATGGTGCGCGTCAACGGCACCACGCTCATCGACCGCCTGCTCACACAGCTCTCACGCCTCAGCCTCAACCGGGTGGTCATCGTCGTAGGCTACAAAGGCGAAGAACTGCGCCGCTACATCGGGGCCCGCTTCGACGGAAGCCTGCGCATAGAATACGTCGAAAACCCCGTATTCGACAAAACCAACAACATCCACTCCCTCGCACTGGCCAAGGAACAGTTGCAGCAGGACGACACCCTGCTCATAGAGAGCGACCTCATTTTCGACGACGAAATGTTCAGCCTCATCCTTTCCAACCCGTACCCCAATCTGGCACTGGTGGCCAAATACCAGACGTGGATGGACGGCACAATGGTATGTATCGACTCCGACAACAACATCGTCAACTTCGTGCCCAAAAAGGCTTTCGACTACGCCGATACCGGCCGCTACTACAAAACGGTGAACATCTACAAGTTCAGCCGCGACTTCGCACGCCACAAATACGTGCCCTTTCTCGAAGCCTACAGCAAGGCGCTGGGCAACAACGAATATTACGAACAAGTGTTGCGCGTCATCACCTTCCTCGACAAGAGCGAGCTGAAAGCCCTGCCCGTCACCACCGAAAAATGGTACGAGATAGACGACATACAGGACCTCGACATCGCCACCGCCCTCTTTTCCGAAGGCGACGAGCAGTTGCGCCAATATATGCGCCGCTACGGCGGATACTGGCGCTTCCCCGGCATGCTCGACTACTGCTATCTGGTCAACCCCTACTTCCCCTCACGGCGGATGAAGGACGAAATGCGCGCCAACTTCGACACGCTGCTCACCGAATACCCCTCGGGCATGCAGGTCAACGCCCTGCTGGCCGGCAAGTGCTTCGGCGTCAGACAGGACTACGTGGTACCCGGTAACGGAGCGGCCGAACTCATCAAGAGCCTCATGGAGCACACCGCCGGAAGGATGGGCGTGGTATGCCCCACCTTTGAGGAATATCCCAACCGCCGGCCGGCCGGCATGCTGGAGGTGTTCACGCCCGAAAACGACGACTTTGCCTACACTGCCGACGACCTGATGGACTTCTTCGCCTCCCGCCCAGTCGACACCCTGCTGCTGGTCAACCCCGACAACCCGTCGGGCAACTTCATTGCCCGCGCCGACGTGCTCCGCCTGGCCGCATGGTGCGGAGAGCGCGGCACGCGCCTCGTGGTGGACGAATCGTTTGTCGACTTCAGCACCGGCTATGCCAGCAACAGCCTCCTCTCCGACGACGTGCTCGAAGCGCACCCGAGGATGGTAGTGATGAAAAGCATCTCGAAGAGTTTCGGAGTGCCCGGACTACGGCTCGGACTGCTCGCCTCGGCCGACACGGAACTCATCGGCAAAGTAAAGAAAGACATAGCCATTTGGAACATCAACTCCTTTGCCGAATTCTACATGCAGATATACTCCAAATATGAAGCCGACTACCACCTGGCGTGTGAAAAATTCCAGGACGAACGCCGGCGACTGGCCGAAGCGCTGGACGGCATAAGTTTCCTGCGCGTCATCCCCTCGCAGGCCAACTACTTCCTCTGTCAGGTGCTTCCCCCCCTCACCTCCCACGGCCTCACCGCCTCAATGCTCAAGCGCCACAACATCCTGCTGAAAGACTGCAGCGCGAAACGCGCTTTCGGCGGCAGGAACTACGTGCGCATCGCCGTGAGGGGCAGCGGCGACAACGACCGCCTCATACGCGCCCTGAAGAGCATGGAATGAACCTTTCACAAAACAAGAACCGATGAAGATCATCTCACACGACCACATACAGCGGCTGGCCATCCGTCCCCAAACATGCGTGGAATGGGTGCGCGAAAGCTTCCTCCTCAAGGCCGGAGCCCAACTGCCCGCCAAAATCAGCCTCCACCCCCAAGGCAGCGATTTCTTCAACACGATGCCCTGCCTGCTGCCCGAACGCTTCCACCGCTTCGGCGTAAAGGTGGTTCACCGCATAGAGGGAGCGCAGCCCACGCTGGGAGGCGACATCCTGCTCTACGACGCCGCTTCGGGAGAGCTGAAGGCCATGCTCGACGGCGACTGGATAACAACGATGCGCACCGGCGCCGTGGCCGCACTGGCCGCACAGCTGTTCCGCCGCCGGGGCGACCTCACCTACGGTTTCATAGGTCTGGGCAACACGGCGCGCGCCACGCTGCTCTGCCTCCTCGCATCCGAGGCGAACCGCCACTTCCACGTAAAGCTGCTGCGCTACAAAGACCAGGCCGAAAGTTTCAAGGCACGCTTTGCGCGCTTTGACAACGTCAGTTTCGAGACATGCGAGACACCGGCCGGCGTGGTAGGCGGAAGCGACGTCGTATTCAGTTGCCTGACCAATGCCGAAACCCTGTTGTGTCCCGACAACACGCTCTTCCGCGAAGGATGCCTCATCGTACCCGTACACACCAAAGGCTTTCAGAACTGCGACCTCTTTTTCGACAGAATATTCGCCGACGACCGTGCCCACGTGTGCGGCTTCCGCTACTTCGACCGGTTCCGCCACTTCGCGGAACTGGCGGACGTGCTCACCGGAACGACAGAAGGCCGCACCTCCGACACCGAACGCCTGCTGAGCTACAACATCGGACTGGGCCTGCACGACGTCCTCTTCGCCCACAAGATATATGAAATGGCCGGCGCCGAAGCCCCCGAAGTGAAAACGGAGCATCCGTCCGCCAAATTCTGGATTTAACACCGGCCGGTCAGTTTCTCCGCCATTATCCCGAGAACGGAACAACGGAAAGACCGGCTTTTACAACAGTTCTCCGCAACCTATATCCCCCTCATGAACAAAACCATCTGGCTGGCGCGCCTGCTCTACAGCCACACGGGAGGCCTCACCCGTCAGGAAATACGCGACAAATGGCGCGAGCAGGACGACATGGGCCGCCCGATGGCCAGCAGCACCTTCTACGACAACTGCAACTACCTCGAGTCGCGCTACGGCCTGCACGTGCGCCGCGAAGGCAACCGCTACCGGCTGGAATGCCTGTCGGCCTCGGAAGAGAACGTACTGCGGCACATGTTCGGCGACATGGCGGCCGACCTCGGACAGGACAACCGCCCGGCAGGAGCGGAATGGCTGCCGCTGATGGCCGAGGCCATCGACGGCAACAGCGTGCTGCGCATGACCTACGCGCCCTGCGGCAAGGCACCTTACGAAACCGACTTCGCGCCCTACTTCATGCGCCGCATACAAGGACGCCACTACGTTGTGGGCCGTTCGTCCCGCCACAGCAGCGTGCGCACCTTTGCCGCCGACCGCATCGACTCACTCGTCATGATGGCGCAGAAGTTCCGCCGGCCAACCGGCATCACCCCCGAAGGCTGGTTTGCCCACAGCTACGGGGCCTACGGAGGTTATGACCTCGAACCCGTCCACGTGGTGGCGGACGTGCTCACGCAGGATCTGGCCGCCTATCTGCGCGGACGCCCGCTCCATCCCTCCCAAAGCCTCACTCCGGCCGCCGGCGGCAGCGGAGCCGCGGCAAGGCTGGAACTCGACATAGCCCCCACGCGCGACTTCACAGGCGCCCTGCTCTCCTTTGGCGGCAACCTGCGCGTGACGCAGCCCGAAAGCTTACGCCGCCAGATAGCCGGCGAGGTGCGCGCCATGAACCGGCTCTACGCAGAAAACGACAACAGCACCGGGCTATAGGACAGGCCGGGAAAGGATTTTCCAATACACTGAGGGCCAAAACATTAAAAGCCATCAAAAAAGCATTACTTGGAATTTGAATTCCAAGTAATGCTTTTTAAATTGTAAGTAACCCTTTTCGGAAAAGAAATACCTTGTTTCTAAAAAAGGCGCGCCAACGTGGCACAAACATGCTACAAAACATAAAGGGACTTATATCATAATTAAAATAAAAGGACTTACTTTACGGTAATTTTTCAAACTGAACAACATTAACACTCACCAACCATGACAAAGAGATATCCCAAAATCGGTATCCGTCCCACCATTGACGGACGCCAGGGCGGCGTGCGCGAAAGCCTGGAGGAAAAAACCATGAACCTGGCCAAGGCGGTGGCCGCACTCATAACGGGCCATCTGAAAAACGGCGACGGAAGCGCCGTGGAATGCGTCATAGCCGACAGCACGATAGGCCGCGTAGCCGAAGCCGCCGCCTGCGCCGAAAAATTCGAGCGCGAGGGCGTCGGAGCCACCATCACCGTAACGTCCTGCTGGTGCTACGGCGCCGAGACAATGGACATGAACCCTTACTACCCCAAAGCCGTGTGGGGCTTCAACGGCACGGAGCGGCCGGGAGCCGTATATCTGGCCGCCGTGCTGGCCGGACACGCGCAGAAGGGCCTGCCCGCCTTCGGCATATACGGGCACGACGTGCAGGACCTCGACGACAACACCATTCCTGCCGACGTGGCCGAAAAACTGCTCCGCTTTGCCCGCGCCGCACAGGCAGTGGCCACCATGCGCGGCCGCTCCTACCTCTCCATGGGCAGCGTGTCGATGGGCATTGCCGGCTCCATCGTCAGCCCCGACTTCTTTCAGGAATATCTGGGCATCCGCAGCGAATCCGTCGACCTGACGGAAATTATCCGCCGCATGACCGAAGGCATTTACGACCACGAGGAGTTTGACAAAGCCATGGCCTGGACGGAAAGACACTGCAAGGCCAACGAAGGCAAGGACTTCAATCCGCCCCACAAAACAAAAACGCGTGAGGAAAAGGATGCCGACTGGGAATTCATCGTAAAGATGACCATCATCATGCGCGACCTCATGCAAGGCAACCCCAAACTCAGGGACATGGGCTTCAAGGAAGAGGCATTGGGCCACAACGCCATAGCCGCCGGCTTTCAGGGGCAGCGGCAGTGGACGGACTTCTATCCTAACGGAGATTACTCCGAGGCCATGCTCAACACTTCGTTCGACTGGAACGGCATACGCGAGGCCTACGTGGTGGCCACCGAAAACGACGCGTGCAACGGAGTGGCCATGCTTTTCGGCCATCTGCTCACCAACCGGGCACAGATATTCTCCGACGTGCGCACCTACTGGAGCCCTGAGGCCGTGAAGCGCGTAACGGGCAAGGAACTCACCGGACGGGCCGCCGGCGGCATCATACACCTCATCAACTCCGGCGCGACAACCCTCGACGGTACGGGCCGACAGAACGACGCGCAGGGACAGCCCGCCATGAAACCTCACTGGGAAATTACCGAAGCCGAGGTGGAGCAGTGTCTGGAGGCCACCACATGGTATCCGGCCAACCGCGACTACTTCCGCGGCGGCGGCTTCTCCTCCAATTTCCTTTCCAAAGGCGGCATGCCCGTCACGATGTCGCGCCTGAACCTCGTGAAAGGGCTTGGCCCCGTGCTGCAGATAGCCGAAGGATGGACTGTGGAGATAGACCCCGAAATACACCGCCTGCTGGACGAGCGCACCGACCGCACCTGGCCCACCACATGGTTCGTGCCACGACTCTGCGACAAGCCGGCCTTCAAAGACGTGTACTCCGTCATGAACAACTGGGGAGCCAACCACGGCGCCATCAGCTACGGACACATCGGACAGGACCTCATCACCCTGGCCTCCATGCTCCGCATTCCCGTATGTATGCACAACGTGGCGGAGGAAGACATTTTCCGCCCTGCCGCCTGGAACGCCTTCGGCATGGACAAGGAGGGAGCGGACTACCGGGCATGCGCCACTTACGGCCCCCTCTACAAATAACGCCGACGGCACAAGAACATTCACCAAAACAACGACAATGACGATTACCAACGAACACATAGAAGAATTCATCGCTCAGGCCCGCCGCATAGGCAACGCCGGACTGACCGTTTGCAGCAGCGGCAACATCTCATGGCGCATAGGACAGGAAGTGCTGCTGTCGGGCACAGGCTCCTGGGTGCCGGCGCTCACCCGGGAGAAGGTGGCCTGCTGCACACTGGCCACAGGCGAAGTGCTCAACGGCGTGAAACCGTCGATGGAAAGCGGTTTCCACCTGGGCGTGCTGCGCAGGCGGCCCGACGTGAACGTAGTGCTCCACTTCCAGTCGCCCTACGCCACAGCCGTGGCCTGCATGAAAAACAAACCGGACAACTTCAACGTAACCGCCGAGGTGCCCTGCCACGTGGGCAGCGAAATACCGGTCATCCCCTATTTCCGGCCCGGATCGCCGGAGCTGGCACAGGCCGTAGTGGAGGCTATGGACAACCACAACTCCGTACTCCTGTCGAAACACGGACAGGTGGTATGCGGCAAGGACTTCGACCAGGCCTTCGAGCGGGCCATGTTCTTCGAAATGGCCTGCCGCATCGTCCTCCTCTCAGGCGGCGAACACGAAGTGCTCACTCCCGAAGAGATTGATGACCTTGAAACATACATCTTAGGCAAGAAGACCAAATGAAAAACGCATATCTGGCCGTTGACTTCGGTGCGGGAAGCGGCCGGGTGATGGCCGCTTCCATCCACCGCGACACCCTGACACTGGAGGAAATACACCGCTTTCCCAACCATCAGGTGCGCATGGGCAATCATATTTACTGGGATTTTCCGGCCCTCTTCCGCGAGATGAAGCAAGGACTCCGCATGGCGGTGCACAAGGGCTACCGCATAAGGAGCATCGGCATCGACACCTGGGGAGTGGACTTCGGCCTTGTCGACCGGAAAGGCCATCTGCTGGGAAATCCCGTATGCTACCGCGACCCGCGCACCGAAGGCCTGCCCGAAGAGTTTTTCGCACGGCAAGCCTCCGAAGACGCACAACCGGAAACCGAACTGGCACGACACTACGCCGAAGCCGGCATACAGGTGATGCCCATCAACACGCTCTTTCAGCTCTACAGCATGAAGAAGGAAGAAGACGCGCAACTGGCCGTAGCCCACCGGCTGCTGTTCATGCCCGACCTCTTCAGCTTCTTCCTCACAGGAGAGGCCTGCAACGAATACACCATTGCCTCGACTTCCGAACTGCTCGACGCCCGCCAACGGGACTGGAACAAAGCGCTCATCGGAAAACTGGGACTGCCGGAAGGATTGTTCGGCAACATCGTAATGCCCGGAACCGTACGCGGCACAGTGAGGCAGGACGTTGCCGAAGAAATAGGTCTGACCTATCCGGTGGAGGTCATCGCCGTAGGCTCGCACGACACGGCATCCGCCATATTCGCCATACCTCCCTCGCCCCAAGTGGAACGGGAACGCTGCGCTTTCCTCAGTTCAGGCACATGGTCGCTGCTCGGCGTGGAACTGGACGAACCCATTCTGAACGAAGCCGCGCGGCAGGCAGGATTCACCAACGAAGGCAGCGTAGGCGGAAAAATCCGCTTCCTGCAGAATATCACCGGCCTGTGGATACTCCAACGGCTCATGGCGCAATGGAAGGAACGCGGCGAAGACTACAGCTACGAAATACTGCTCGCAGCGGCCGAAAACGCCGGGACCGCCCCGACCATAGACGTAGACAGCCATCTCTTCCAGAACCCCGCCGACATGGAAGTCGCCATTGCCGGCTACTGCCGCGCCACGGGACAGGCAGTGCCTGAGAGTCCGGGCCAGTACGCACGCTGCGTACTCCAGTCGCTGGCCCAGCGCTACAAACGCGGCATTGACCGGCTCAACGCCTTGCTCCCCGCCCCCGTGAAGCAACTCAACATCATCGGCGGCGGCTGCCGCAACACACTGCTCAACCGCCTCACGGAAGAAGCCACCGGCATTCCGGTTACAGCCGGTCCGGCAGAAGCCACCGCCATCGGCAACGTACTGGTGCAGGCCATGGCCAAAGGCGACATCAAGAGCAGGAACGACATCAGAAAGTACGTACACACATGAAACAACACCATCACACGGACACCTCCGTCAAACGTTACATCACCAAACAGCACAACGGGCCGGTGGAGCGGATATGCCGCACGCTGGAGCTGCGCGACAATCCGGAACTGATAGCCGAATACCGCCGGCGGCACAGCCGCGAGGGCATCTGGCCCGAAATACCGGCCGGCATCCGGGAGGCGGGCATTCTGGAAATGGAAATCTACCTGCTGGGCACCCGTCTGTTCATGATCGTGGACATTCCCGCCGGACTGGACTGGGAAGCCGCCATGGCGCGTCTGGCCAGCCTGCCGCGCCAGCAGGAATGGGAAGACTACATGGCCATATTCCAAACGGTAAAGCCCGGCGCCACAGCCGCTGAGAAGTGGCAGCCGATGGAACGCATCTTCCACTTGTACGAATGAAAATCACTCCCTTTCAAGAAAAAGACAGCAGAAACCCCAACACATCATGAAGAATACCCCGAAAAAAAACGGCATCATCGGCAAGAACGGTGCCGGCCTTTTAATTCCCTTTATTCTCATCACCAGCTGCTTTGCCCTGTGGGGCTTTGCCAACGACATCACCAACCCGATGGTGAAAGCCTTTTCGAAGATTTTCCGCATGAGCGTCACCGATGGCGCACTGGTTCAGGTGGCCTTTTACGGCGGCTACTTCGCCATGGCTTTCCCCGCAGCCGTGTTCATAAGGAAATATTCCTACAAAGCCGGCGTCATGCTGGGCCTCGGCATGTACGCTTTGGGAGCCTTCCTCTTCTATCCGGCCATGCTCACCGGCAGTTACTACCCGTTTCTGGCGGCCTACTTCATCCTGACGTGCGGCCTTTCCTTCCTCGAAACCAGCTGTAACCCCTACATCCTCTCGATGGGCGACGAGCGCACCGCCACCCGCCGCCTGAACCTGGCGCAGTCGTTCAACCCCATGGGCTCGCTGCTGGGCATGTACGTGGCCATGAACTTCATCCAGAACCGGCTCGACCCCATGGATACGGCCGAGCGCGCCCGGCTCTCCGACGCGGAATTCGCCGCCGTGCGCGACGCCGACCTATCCGTGCTGATCACCCCTTACCTCGTCATCGGAGCCGTCATCCTGCTCATGCTCATCGTCATCCGCATGGTCAGAATGCCCAAAAGCAGCGACCAGACGCACAACGTAGACTTCCTTCCCACCATCAGACGCATATTCTGCCGGCCGCGCTACCGCGAAGGCGTCATCGCCCAGTTCTTCTACGTAGGGGCACAGATCATGTGCTGGACCTTCATCATACAATACGGCACCCGCCTGTTCATGTCGCAAGGCATGGAGGAAAAAGCGGCCGAAGTGCTCTCACAGCAATACAACATCGCGGCCATGGTCATCTTCTGTGCCAGCCGCTTCATCTGCACCTTCATCCTGCGCTACCTCAGTCCGGGCCTGCTGCTCAAGGTGCTGGCCGCGGCGGCCTGCCTTCTCACGCTGGGCGTCATCGGCTTCGAAAACATCTGGGGCATGTACTGTCTGGTGGGCGTATCGGCCTGCATGTCGCTCATGTTCCCCACCATCTACGGCATAGCCCTTCAAGGCTTGGGCGACGACGCCAAATTCGGCGCCGCCGGTCTCATCATGGCCATTTTGGGCGGCTCCGTGCTGCCACCGCTTCAGGCTGCCGTCATCGACCGCCACACCCTGTGGGGAATGCCGGCGGTGAACCTTTCCTTTGTGCTGCCTCTCATCTGCTTTGTGGTGATAGTCATCTACGGACACCGCTCCCAAAAGCGGGAAAAAGCGGCCTGAAACACTCCGCCAAGGAGCGGAACAACCCCGCGGAAGCTTTTTAACACTATTTGCTTTCGCCTCCCGTTTATTGTATCTTTGCAACAGCCAGGCGGGACCTTTCCAGCGGAAGGTCCCGCTTTTTCAGTGTTCCGTGCAACTGTTCCGGCGGATTTCCGCCTGGTTTCTTCTAAAAAAAGTCCGTATTGCAATTCAAATTCCAAGTATTCGTGTTGAAATTCCGATACGGATTTTTTCATTTCCCCTTACCTGTAACCTGCGTTTCGGCACTTCCATATCTTACGGAAAGTTAAATATGTTAAAGTCAGCCGCTCTTTCCGGTCCCCGCCGGTGACAACATTCACTTTGACATCGTATCAGGCATTTCCATTCCCTGACCTGCCCGCATTCACCGGAGAATCATTATATTTGCGCAGCCAAAGTAACAGCTGATAAAAACAGAAAAAATATGAGAACAAAAATTTCCTTATTCCTGATCGCCGTCCTCTGCAGCCTCAATGGTGTTGCACAGAAGGCATTCAACAAACATTTCGAAAAGAAAAGCCTGCGGATAGATTTTGCTTTGAGCGGAAATTCCGCATTCCAGGCCGCCGCCATACAGCAGCTGCGGCAGGAACCGGTATGGGGAGGCCCCGTGAAGAATCTGACTGACCGGTTCAACTACGGCGGCTATTATGTGAACCTATATGACAAAGCCAGCGGCGAACTGATTTACTCACGCGGTTTCAACACTCTGTTTGAGGAATGGCGCTCCACGGAACAGGCCAAAAACGAAACTCAGGCATGGACCAACAGCGTCTCCGTACCTTATCCCAAAAGAACGGTGGTTATGGAAATATCCGCCCGCGACAAAGCCGACATGCAATTCCGCCCGCTGCTCAGAACGGATATCGACCCGACCAGCATTTTCATTGACCGCGGCCAACTGAAGGACAATAAAATCACCCGGATCCAATACGAAGGCGACCCGAACGAAAAAGTCGACCTGGTATTCCTGGCCGAAGGCTACACGGCAGCGGAACAGGAAAAATTCATTGCCGATGCCAGAAAGTTCACAGAATCCCTGTTTGACACCCCGCCCTACACAAGCCGGCGGAAAGATTTCAACATCTGGGCCGTCAGCCTGATTTCCGAAGATACCGGAACCGATGTTTCCGGAAAAGGCGTCTACAAGAACACCGCACTGAATTCGGGCTACTACACATTCGGCGTCGACCGCTACCTGACGACCCCCGATATGAAATCCATCCGCGATGCCGTATGGAACGTTCCGTGCGACGCCGTGTTCATTCTGGTGAACACCGACACATACGGTGGCGGCGGTATGTATAACTTCTATGCTATCGGCACAGCCGACAACGAACAGACACAACACATCTTCGTTCATGAATTAGGACATAGTTTTGCCGGACTGGCGGACGAGTATTTCTCCTCCGAAGTGGCTTATCAGGACTTCTACAATTTAAAATATGAGCCGTGGGAACCCAATATCACGACACTGGTCGACTTTGACAGCAAATGGAAAGACCTCCTTCCGGCCAATACCCCCATTCCCACCCCGCTGAACAATACCCATAAAGACAAGGCCGGTGTGTTCGAAGGCGGCGGTTATCTTTCAAAAGGCATTTACCGCCCGATGGACCATTGCATGATGCGCGATTACGCTCCCTTCTGTCCGGCATGCAGCCGTGCCATCCTGCGAATGATCGATTTCCTGTCGGACAAACCGTATTAAGACACTTCAAGAAAAATAAAATGCAGTTCACAAAAAAGAAGGTATCTTTTGGGAAGATACCTTCTTATTTATATTGTTTTTCAGTAAAATCCGAATGGAAACGTCCAAACAGCCGTCAGCAATTCTCTCTTTCCGTCAAAAAGCCTTGCCGGCCTTTCCGTTCATTGTTTTTGTTCCCGTACAGGCAAACGACACGGGTGAAATCATGATCAGCCCGGCTCTCAGTGCCGCCAAAATCGGGCGGTGATATCCTCCATACTGCCATCGGGCTGTACGCGGTAGAGCCGCTGGTTGGTGCCGGAAGAGGAAAGCGGCCCCAATTGGCGGCGGTAGGGGCCGAGTTTCACGTAGTCGAAAGCTTCGGAGAGGGCCGCACCGGAAAAACCGGCGGGCAACCGGCTGCGGCCGCTGTACCAACCCGTGCGGAGGGCAGGACCGTAAAGCTGTTTGAGTCGCCGGCACAGGTGGCGGACAGCAACGGGATCGTTGTCGCCGCCCATCAGCCCCACACAGGTCACCGCTCCAAGATAGCCGTCGACCAGAGCCAGCAGGCGCGTTTCGGTGAGTTCCTCGCCCACATCGCCCTGAAGATAGCTACTGTGGCAGCCGAGACAGCCGTTGGGACAAAGGGAGAGATTGACGGCGAGCGTCACCTCGTCGGGAAACTCGCTGAATACGATGTCGTGGTTGACGTATTTGAGCATGATTCTCTTTATGACGAAAAAAATACGGAAAGGCGGTGTTATGAAGCTTGCGCCCCGTGATGGGCATAGTGACGGCGGGCGGCCTCCTTCTGACGGTCGAGCGAGAAGTTCGACACGCGTTTGAGGTAACCGATAATGCGCGTGAGGTAATCCACATTGCGCGAATGGCAGTGCGGACACTCCTTGAGGTAACGCTTGTCGATGGTGCCGCAGTCGTTGCAGAGCGTATTGGGAATGTTGTAAGTGAAATAGTTACATCCCTCATGTGCCGCCACACGGAGCAGCTGACGGTATTGGGCGGCCGAAAGATGCTCGTTGAGATTCATGTGGAGGGCCGATCCGCCGGTGAGGTGCTCGATGTACTTGCGGCCGTGGAGACGGAATTTCTCGATGACATCGGTAGCCGTGTCCTCCACCACGTAGAAATAGCTGTTATAGCAGTCGCGCGGCACGTAGTAGCCGTCGGCGCGGTCCCATCGGGCGTGCTTCACGCCTACGTTTTCCGCCGGTATCATCTCACAGTTGAAAAGCACGTCTTTGGAGCGGTAGAGCTTGTTGTACTTCTCGATGAGACCGAGAATGGCCGCCACAAAAGCGGCATACTCCTCGTTGTCGCTGATGGTCATTCCCAGACTTTCGGCCGCTTCCACCATGCCGTTCACGCCGATGGTGAGGTATTGGCGGCGAATGTTGATGTAGCCCGCGTCGAAAAGAGGGAGCATCCCTTTTTCCTGCAAGTACTTGAGGTTTTCGTTGTAGGCCATCTGCACCTTGTGCACAAGGTCCACGATGCCTTCGAGATATTCCACATAGGAGCGTCCCTCACGCGTGGCCTGCTGCACGCAGCGGTTGAGGTTGATGGTGAGCACCGACTTCGATCCGGTGGACACGCCGCCGGCGCCGAGCGTATAGCTGAATCCGTTGTCCTGTATCTCGTTGCGCAGGCGGCAGCAGGAAGCCAGCGAGTCGGCATTGTCGCTCATGTAGGTGAAGAAGGAATGGCCGCTGGCGTACATTTCGGCGGTAAGGTCGCCATAGGCTTTGTCCTTCACGTCGCCGTCTTCGGTGAGGAGAGCCATTGTTTCGACCGGGAAGGTAAGCACGGTTTTGGTACGCTCCTGGTTGAACCACGTCATGAAGCGGCGTTGCAGCCAGTCGACGGCGGGCCACTGCGGCTGCGAACCGTCGGGAAAGCGAAAGTCGCCGAAAATGCTCTCAAAGTAATAACGGTCGTAATAGGATATGTTCCAGAAAACCGACTGGAAATTGCGGGCGCCGGTGGGCTGGTTGATGGAATAGACAATCTGCTCGAAACAGTCGGTAACCACCTTGTCGAGGGTGCGGTTACGGGATGAGAGATCGACCACACGGTCAGGATTTTCGTAATAATCGCGACCGTATTCCTTCTCAAGGAAATAGCTCATGTACATGAGGAATTCCGGCGTGGCGCAGGCCCCCGACAGCATGGAGGAAACGATGAACACCATGTTGACGAAACCACCGCAAAAAGACTTGAGGTTGCCCGGTGCGGTGGAATTGCCGCCGACACTTCTGGTGCCGTTCAGCAGCCAGGGATACATTGTGATGGAGGCGCAGTAGTTGGCCAGACTCGTTTCGTCGTTCTTGTAGATGAAATGGTTCTTAAGAAGATAAATGTATCGGTCGGCCGTTTCCTTTCCATACATTTCCTTTATCCTGTCGCAGAGCAGGCGGCGGTTCAGGCGTATGAAGCCCTGCTTGGGCAACTCGCCTATGAGGGTGGCAATGTTTTTGTTCTCCACGTTGGCATTGGCGTCGAACTTCGAGCCGGTGGCCGGATTGGCGGCATTGCAGTAATCAATGAGAAAGCGCAGCTTGTCGGCCGTTTCGCGGTCGTCCTCATGGCGCTTACGGTAAATCATGAAAGCCTTGGCGGCCTTGAAATGACGGTCGGCCATGAGGGCCACCTCCACCTGATTCTGTATGTCCTCCACACTCATGCCGTTGCAAAAGCGCAAGTGGTCCACAACGTGCTGCAACGCAACGCTGTCCACCGGTTCGGCCACCGAGGAGAAAGCCTTGAGAATGGCGCCCTTTATCTTTTCAAGCGAAAAAGTCTCTGTAGTCCCATCGCGCTTGGTGATGAGAAAATTGTCTGTGCTCATGGGTGAAATGTTATGATAAAAAATGTGCGTTGTCCTTATGTGGCGGCGGTCATCCACGACAGAAGATTGAAAAAACTGCGGTGTTCCCTCTTCCATCCGACGGCCAGCGGCCGCCCGTCGTTCATGCTGCAAACGTGATGGGTGCGTTCCGTCCTCTCAAAAAATCCCGGAAAGGAAGCGGAACCTGAAAGCCGGCAGGTCTTCTGACTTATTCCCCATCGCAAACACCTTCCCGCCATACATGGATATAAAGTAATGGTACAGTGGCAGTGGTACATCTCTCTGTCCGTTTGCGACGCTGATGAAGGGGACATACAGCAGCGGGCACTGTCGCCGAAGTTCGCGGCGTTCCCTCTTGGCCGGAGCTTTTTCAAGACTCACGGAACCGGCTCTGCCTGCAAAGGTAATTCTTTATCGCGACATATCTGCCTGACAGGCCTAGAAAACAATCCATTATTTTCATCTTGCAACAAAGCATTCATGTTTAACAGCAAATATTCTTCCTGAAGCATCTATTAACTAAAAATAAAATTTATTGTCAGAAAATTTGGATTTCTTAGAAAAAAACAATAAATTTGCGCAAAAACAAATAATAATAGGGAAAAGACCGTCATTTATTCTCCCGAAATTAACCTCGAACACGACTATGAAAGCCACAGAACCAGCCGTTTCCGTCTGCATGCCGGTGTACAATGCCGCACGCTATCTGACAGAGTGCATAGACAGCATACTGGCCCAGACTTTCACGGATTTTGAACTACTCATCGTGGACGACGGCTCCACAGACAACAGCAGAGACATCGTGCGATCGTATCACGACAAGCGGATACGGCTCATAGAAAACAGGCACGACTATATCGGATCACTCAACAAACTGCTGGACGAGGCTAAAGGAAAATATATCGCCCGAATGGACGCCGATGATGTGATGATGCCCTACCGGCTGGCAGCACAATTTGGATATATGGAGAAGCATATAGAAGTGGGAGTACTTGGAGGAGGTTTTCAACAAATAGGACAACTACACAGCAAATTCAAGCCCTTGCACAAAGTTTCCATGCAAGACATGATCAACACCTGCTGTATGGCACATCCCACCGTCATGATAAGAACCTCGGTCTTGAAGCAGTATGAACTTCACTATGAAGAGGATTTTAAGTATGCAGAAGATTACCGTCTTTGGCTACAAATGATGAAGCACGAAATAATATTTCATAATATAACAACACCTGTTATAAAATACAGAATATCAAATAATCAAATAACATCTCGACATCCGAAAGAACAGAAAGAACGAGCTGACATAGCCAAAAAAGACGGTGCAAAATGGCTGCTCGAAAAGATTAAGAAAGTTTCGTATGAGGAAGTAAATATCCCTTCATCGACCAATCTGCTCACAGTAGTGATTCCTTTTCTGAATGAGAAGGACGAAGTCGGAAATACTGTAAGAAGTATTAGAAACACGGCAGGGAATCATGTCGACATAATTACCATAAATGACCACTCCGATGATAATTATGATTATCAGGCAGATCTTGCCAAATTCAAAGTCACATACATCTGCAACAGTTATCGTATAGGCGCGGCTGCCTCAAAGGAAAAAGGTACCCGTTTGGTGCGTACTCCCTACTTCCTACTCCTTGACGCACATATGCGTTGCTTTACACTCGACTGGCATAATACCATTGTAGGAGAACTGCAAAAGAACGACCGACAAATTCTTTGTTGTCAAGCAAAGGCACTAGAAAAGAATTGTAAGAATATAGTGCATGAAAGAAAAGTCGTGACCACATACGCCGCATATCTGCTTTTTGACTACAATTATTATATCCCAGATGTCCATTGGATTGAAGACAAAAAATTATGGAGACTTCCGGATCATAAAATAGCCTGTGTTCTTGGAGCCTGCTACGCGGCTAGTAAGCGCTATTGGAAACTCTTACGGGGAATGGAAGGATTAATGCACTACGGAAGCGAAGAACCGTATATAAGCCTGAAGGCCTGGCTGGAAGGAGGAGGATGCAAGATGCTGCCCGAAGTCATATTCGGACATATTTACAGAGAAACACCACCCTATCGCCTTGTAACCGCACAAATGCGGTATAATCTCTTTGTCATTTCAAGCACCTTATTCCCGACTTCTCTGCAATGTTGGGCCAACACTATCGCCTACAAACGGAATAAGTCCATCTACAGCGACATTCAGTTCTGGCTTTCCGTCAACAAAGAAAATCTGACGCAGCTAAGACAATATTATGCCGACACTTTCCACACGAATTTTGAAGATGTATTGAAGGTGAATAATGCCATAGACCTAAAAAAATATGATATGGCCCGCCACGAGAAAAAGCGGATACCGGACTTGCTGGAGTTCCTAATAGAAAGTTCCCGAACTTCATGTGTCAATTTGTGGGAAGGATGTATGGGACTGCTGATAGTACTCTGCGAATATGAGGAATACCTGCATTCGGACGATCATACGTCTCTAGCCGGCGAATTACTGGAGCGTATTACCACACAAATAACTCCTACGGCGGAGTTCTCTCTCTCTTTCGCCCACGGCCTCTGCGGCATCGGATGGGGACTTATCTACATGATGCGAAACGGGTTTGCAGATATGGATTTCTCGGAAGAACTCTCCGTTATCGACCTAAAAATAATGGAGAGAGACCCAAAAAGAATTACAGACTATTCTTTCCAAAGCGGAATAGGAGGCATACTTTGCTACGTAACGAACCGCTTGTTTCTTTTACAGAAAAATGAGAAAGAATTTATCTTCGATACTCGTTACCTTGATAGCCTTCGGGAAGCGGCAAAAAGGGCTTTGAATGAAGACACGGATTTCCGCACACACAGTTATGCTCTTCTTTTACTAAAATATAACAGAGACAATTGGCATGTCCTGCAGCCGAAGTGGAAAGATGTCATTGACCTGCCGACCTTCCTGCCCCAGAATCCGAAAAACTGGAAGAATGGAATGACGGGGGCCGTCGGTTATCTCTGCAATCTGATACAGGCGTTACAATGTACCATAGAATAGCAAGACAATGATGTCATGCTAATAAGTAACTATTTATTAACTATTAAAAAAATCAAGCTATGGCTTTAAAATTAAAAGGACTTTTGTCAGATTGTGAGTTATTGCTCACTCCACTGACTTCCGATCAGGAAGGGCACCTGCGGGGCGGCTTTGGAAGTATTTCCGTCGCTGCGGCAAATAATGGCAGTAATAGAGCTTGCTCTAACGCCTCTGCATGCAAAAATGATTCATGCAAGAATGATACTTGTGGTAATACCAATTGTACAAATGAAGCGTGTTCCAACGGAACATGCACAAACGATGGTATTTGCTTAGCTATAACCAAAGCCCCAACCCCGACCAAAGCGCCTGAAGCAGGGAAAAGTATTGTAACTCTCTGTGGTATTCTCTGAAAAAGTAGGTGCGTCCATTGACGGTGTTGTTGGACGCACCCACCTTAAATAATATTTTTAAGACATATATGAAAAACCTTCTACTTTTCTTAGCCTCCTTCTTCGCAATAGTCAACTCATATGCGCAATCCGACTCGGTTTCCGTTAATATTGAGTTTTTTGATACATTCACCGGAGAACTTATCGAAGATGCCAAAGTAGAACTATTGGCATCCGACTCCACCTTTATCCGCAACGGCGGCGTTTCATATAACAATATCAACGGCAAGAATCTCAACTCGTATGCCTATGCCAAGATAACGACCGGTGGAAACTATCTGCTACGGTTCACGCACAAGGATTACCAGACCACTTACTTCCCCTTAAAGATCAGGTTGACCAAACGGCATGGCAGCAATCTGTGGCTTTCGGAAAAGGTGAAAATGACAAAGCGGCCAAAGGCAAGAGAGAAGGTGCTAGGAGAGGCTGTGGTGACGGCCACTAAAATCAAGATGGTGATGAAGGGGGACACCATCGTATATAATGCCGACGCCTTCCAGCTTTCGCAAGGCTCCATGCTCGATGCGCTCATCGAACAGCTGCCGGGAGCGCAACTGAAGGACAACGGCGTGATCATCGTAAACGGGCGCGCTGTCAGCAACCTGCTCGTCAACGGCAAGGACTTCTTCAAGGGAGACCCGAGGATAGCCCTCGAAAACCTGCCGGCCTATATGGTGGACAAAGTGAAGGTGTTCGAGCAGCAGACAGACTTGGAAAAGTTTTCGGGACGGAAGGAAATCAACCGTCCGCTGGTAATGGATGTGAACCTGAAAAAGCAATACTCCATCGGCTGGATAGCCAACGCGGAGGCGGCCTACGGCACGGAGGACAAATATCTGGGGCGACTCTTCGCCCTGCGCTTCACAGACTGCTCGCGCCTGACCGTTTTCGGAAATATCAACAACACCAACGACACACGCCGACCGGGACAGCGGGGCGACTGGACACCATCGTATCTGCCCGACGGCCTACAGACGAGTAAGAGCGCCGGAGCGGAATATTACTACCAAAACCGCAAAAAGACCTTCGAATGGACGAGCAACCTGAACGCATCGCACACGGACAACCATACTCTGACGCGCACAAGCGGCGAGAGTTTCCTGCCTGCCAGTCGCGCTTTCTCACAGAGCCGGAGCGATGAGCGCAACGAAGCGACAAGTCTCAGCAGTTCACACAAGTTCAAGTCGGTGAAAAAAACATACCATGATGGTAGCATTAACTTCGCCTATGACAAAAACAACTACACCTCACTGAGCCGCGCTGGAGAATTTGGAAGCGACCCTTACGGCATCGTCACCGAAAACGTGCTCGACAGTCTGTTCCTCCCCGGTGGAGGCACACTGCGACAGATAGCCCGCTACCGTCGCAGTCAGGAGGCGCGCGGACGAGGCGAGAACTGGAGCGTAAACGCGCCGTACACCGGATGGTGGACCCCGTTCAAATCAATGGGCGTGAATGACATGGTGATTCTGGAACTCTCCGCCAACTACGACAAACACACCTCACACAGTTTCGATAAATACAATCTGGAATATTTCAATGCGGAAGGTGTTCCCGACGACTACCGCAACCGCTATACAACACGACCCTCGCGACATTATAATTATTCGGCAAATATGACATATGCCACAACACTCTTTCCCCGCCGCCTGAACTGGAATGCAGATTTGTCTTACAGTTACACCCAAGACTACCGCAGCGGACGCAACGACCTGTTCCGCCTCGATCGTCTCAACGGATGGGGAGCGGACACGGACTATCCGCTCGGCACACTGCCGTCGGCCGAGTCGGACATGCAGCAGGCGCTCGACCTGCAAAACAGCGAGCACTCCGAAAAATGGCGCCGCATTCACGTAGTAAATTTACACATGCGCTACCAAAGCGCTGCAAAGAATACAACCACCATCGGATTTGATCTGCCCGTCCGCATAGAACTGGATCACCTGCTTTACAACCGTAGCACCCGACACTTCGATTTGCGCCGCGACAAAGCTTTCATCGTACCTAACGCATACATTCAGCAACGCCTTGTAAAAGGAGACTATTGGACATACGTTACCGTGAACTACGACTTGTCCCGCCGCCAGCCTGACTTCGTGAAAACCATCGAATTGGTGAACGATGCCAACCCACTCTATGTGCAACTGGGCAATGCGGCACTGCGTTCCAGCACCACCCACAACCTGTCGGTCAAACTGAGCACTGACTACAAACGGCGCGGTCTCTATAACCTCGTCCTGTCCTACAGCCGCACCCACAATGCGCTGGCCATGGAGCGCAACTACAATCCTACCACCGGCGGATACACCGTGCGGCCCGTCAACGTGAACGGCAACTGGCGCACCGACGGCAACCTGAGCCTCGACCGGCAGTTCGGCAGGGACAAAGCATTCTCGTGGGGAAGCTACACCTCCTACGCCTTCAATCACAACGTGGACATGGCTAACGTGGACGGAGCGGTCGTCAACACGCTCAGTACCATCCGCAACCTCCATCTGTACGAACAACTAACACTGGACTATTCGCGCAACGGATGGAGCATCGGCGCAAAGGCACGAGGCAGCTACAGCCGGCTAACGGGCAACCGAAGCGACTTCGCTGACATCAGTGCATGGAACTACAACTACGGACTGACCGCACGCATACCACTGCCATGGGGCATCGGACTGACCACGGACTTCACCATATTCAGCCGACGCGGATACGAAGACCCCGCCCTCAACACCAACGACTTCGTGTGGAACGCCCGTCTGGAGCACAGCGTCCTGAACGGCAACCTCATCTTTATGCTCGATGGATTCGACCTGCTGCACGACCTGTCGAAAGTGACACGGACGGTCAACGCACAGGGACGCACCGAGAGCTACACCAACGTACTGCCATCCTATTTCATGGCACACGTGATATACCGCTTCAACAAACAACCGAAGAACAAGAAATGAAAGAAAGTAAGTACAACCTCTGCCTGCAAGACCATACGGGCATGGTGATATACAACGCCAAGGCCGATGAAGTGATCGCCCTCAACCCGCAATTGGCCGCCATCTATGAAAAGGGGAAAGACACTCCAGACACTATCGGAGAGAAACACCCCGAACTCTTCGCCTATCTGGTAAAAAAAGGCGTCTTTGTGGAGGACGGAACAGACGAGACGGCCGACTACATAGCTTCACAGGAGAAGGCGGAAGACGAGGCAGGAGAGTTTACCATTACAGTAAACCCCACGCTGGCGTGCAATATGAAATGCTGGTATTGCTACGAAACGCACAAGAACATGCCGGCGATGAGTGCTGAAGTGAAAAGGGCCGTCATCGCATTGGTAAAGAAACAAGCCGTATCAGGAGAAACTGACAAGATAAATCTTTCTTTCTTCGGCGGCGAACCCCTGCTGTACTTTGACAAAGTCGTGACAGACATCATCAACGAGGCCGCTCAAACGTGCAAGGAAAAGAGAGTCGCACTCTCAATACATTTCACAACGAATGCCTATCTGATGACCGAGCAGGTTCTAGAACAGTTGAAGGGACTAGATGCGTCCTTTCAAATAACAATAGACGGCAACAAAAACGTACACGACACGGTAAGAAAGACCAAAAATGACGAACCCACTTATTCCACCATTATCAAACATATTCATTTAGCCACATTCTTTGGATTTCCAGTAGGAGTTAGATTCAACTATACGAGCAGATCACTCCCTTCGTTCATCGATGTACTGTCAGACTTCCAAGACCTTCCGATCTCACAAAAAAAACTGCTGAACTTCACTTTCCAACGCGTATGGCAGGATCACGGAGGAGATGCGAAACAGACAGAAGAGAAGATAGCGGAGATTGAACGCGCATTTGAAGAGGCTGGCCTGTTTGTCAATCCATCGAACGACTTTACAGTGCCATACTGTTATGCCGACAAAAAAAATACCGTTGTTGTCAACTACAACGGCGACCTGTACAAATGTACCGCGCGCGATTTTGTATCCAAGAACAGAGAGGGGACTCTCACCGCGGACGGCGACATCCATTGGAATGATAAATACAAAAAGCGCCTGTCAATAAGACATGGCAGCAAATTCTGCCGTCAATGCCGGATTTATCCAATCTGTCACGGCGGTTGTAGCCAAATGAAACTCGAAACCACGGTAGCCGGTACATGCCCCAAAGGATATGGGAGGGAGAAAATTGAAGATATACTGAAAAGACGCGCGCTCTTCATCCTAGGACAGTACAAGAAAAGAAACGGGAGACAATGAAATTCACCCGCCAGTTTGACCAGATGGACTGCGGGCCGGCGTGCATCCGCATGGTGGCCTCGGCCTACGGCAAGGAATACCCTCTGTCGTATCTGCGGTCGATAGCACACCTCACGAGAGAGGGCGTGAGCGTGGCCGGCATTAGGGACGCCCTGCGGGAAATTGGCATGGAGAGCGCCGCCTTCGAGATGACCACGGAGCAGCTGAGGGAAAAGTGTCCCCTGCCGGCCATACTGCACTGGGAGCAGAACCACTTCGTAGTGCTCACCTATGTGAAGAAGAGCAGGACCGGAGGATGGAAATACCGCGTGGCCAATCCCGCCTACGGACAACACACATTCAGCGAAGAGGCATTCGCCAAATTCTGGCTCAACGGCGAGAAAGGCGTGGTCATTGCCATGGAACCGACCGAGGATTTCCACCTGAGGAAACCGGTGAAGGAAAAGCACAGTTTCATACGCTTCGGCCGGAAATACGTGTGGCCCTTCCGCCGCGAGCTGGCGCAGTCGGCACTGGGCATGCTGGCCGGCCTGATGCTATCGCTCGTCACCCCCTTCCTCACGCAGGCCATGGTGGACGACGGCATCGGCATGCGCAACATGGGATTGATAGTGAACATCATGCTGGCACAGATATTTCTATTCATCGGCTCCTTCTCCATGGGGCTGGTGGGAAGCTGGGTGAGCCTGTACATGAGCACACGCATCAGCATCAACATCCTCACGGACTATCTGACAAAACTCCTGCGCCTGCCCATGACCTTCTTCGACACCAAGAGCGTGGGAGACTACCATCAGCGGCTGGGAGACCACGGAAGGCTGCAGAGCTTCGTGACATACGGCACACTACAGACTTTCTTCGCACTGGTGTCGGCACCTTTCTATCTGGCCATCATCGGATGGTACAGTCCTGTCATACTGGCGGCCTACCTGCTCTTCACCGCGGCGGGCATGGCATGGATGGCCTACTTCTTCCGGCGCCGCAAGGCCCTCGACTACGAGCAGTTCAAACTCAGCGCCGAAAACCAGAACAAACAGTACGAACTCATGTCGGGCATCACCGACATCAAGCTCAACGCCTACGAGGACTACAAGCTAGGGGAATGGCAGGCCCTGCAGGAGCGGCAGTACCGCATGAGCCGGCGCGCGCTGCGGCTGGGACAGGTGCAGGACACAGGATTCACGCTCATAGGGCAGCTGCGCAACATCTTCATCACCTGCTGGATTGCCGCCGAGGTGGTGGACGGCAATCTCACGCTGGGCATGATGATGAGCATTTCGGCCATCATCGGACAGGTGAGCGGGCCGCTCTCGCAGCTCACGGCCTTCCTCCAGCAGTTTCAGGACGCGAAAATCAGTCTGGAACGCTCCGAAGAAGTGCACCTCTGCCACAACGAGGACACAACGGAGATGGACACGGTACCCGCCGGCGCTCCGCTCGACATAGAGGTGAACCACCTCACCTTCTCCTACACCGGCAGCATAGGACGGCCGGCGCTTGAGGATGTGAGCCTGACCATTCCCGCCGGCAGCATGACGGCCATCGTGGGCGAAAGCGGCAGCGGAAAGACCACCCTGATGAAACTGCTGCTGAAATTCTACGAACCGACCGCCGGAGAGATAAGGCTGGGAGGAAAGCCGCTGGCGGAATATTCGGCGCACTCCATGAGGCGGGCGGCCGGCATCGTGATGCAGGACAACTTCATCTTCTCTGACACCGTGCGCCGCAACATCGTGCTCGGGGAGGAGGAAGATGAGCACCGCCTCTCAGAGGCCGTGGAACTGGCCTGCCTCACCGACTACGTGAAAAGCCATCCGCTGGGCACACACACCAAAGTGGGCGCCGAGGGCACCGGCGTGAGCGGCGGGGAGAAACAGCGCATGATGATAGCCCGCGCCATCTACAAAAACCCCTGCTACCTCATGCTCGACGAGGCCACCTCGTCGCTCGACGCCGAAAACGAACGACGCATCACCGACAACCTCAGCCGCCGCTTTGCCGGCCGCACGCGCATCGTCATAGCACACCGCCTCTCCACCGTCAGAAACGCCGACAACATCGTCGTGCTGCGCCACGGGCGCGTGGCGGAAAGCGGCACCCACCGGCAGCTCGTCGCCCTCAAGGGATATTACTACGAACTCATCCGCAACCAGCTCGAGCTGGCGGACTAACCTTCACTCACACAGCCAACATGCACAAATACCTGATCCGCTACGGCGTCTTCGCCATCCTCCTGCTCATGGCGGCAGGCGTTGCCGTGATGCTCGAATGCCTCGAAATTCGTACAAAATCCTCCGTCAGCCTCTTTCTCGGTGCCGACGGCGCTTCCTGTGCCGCCTACGTGTCGCCATCGCCCCATTTCGCTATCGCCAAGGGCGACACGCTCACCGTGGAACAGACTCCGGGCGGCACCGTAAACCTTGTGGTGGAACACATCCGCCGCGAGCCGGCAGGCACGGCCATGACGCTGAAAAATGCCAACGGGAACCGGCCGCTACATGAAACCTTCGGGGGCAACACCTACGCCACCGGATATCTATTCACCGGAAAAGTGAAACTCCGCCAACTGGTGGCCGAAAAAATAAGCCGGTAACAAAAACGGGCTGGACAACGCGGCGGAAACAATTGGAAGCATCACCCGCAACCAGCCGGCAGAAGAGCCATGGCGGCCTGACAAGAAAACTCTGAATATCAAAAGGTTGAAAAACCAGTATTGTAACAGGGAAAAGTCCGTATTGGAATTTGAATTCCAATACGGACTTTTTAAATTCCAAGTAACCCTTTTCACCGACAGGTTACCGGCTGTTTTTCAAAACAGGACCTCACGCCGTAAAAGCGGCAGAACACCGCGCCTTCACCGCCGGCGGCGAAACCAACGCCGCCCTTCGGCACTCCGGCCAGAGCGCGGCCGTTACAACGCACGGCAGATGTCATCCATCCTTTCCAGCTCATCGGCTCTGAGAGGCGCGCCGCCGAGGCACTGCAGGCTGTCGGCCAACTGTTCCACACGGCTGGCGCCCACAATGACGGAGGTCACGCCCTCATGGGCCAGCACCCATTTGAGAGCCAGCTGCGCCAGCGTATCGCCCCGTCCGCGGGCCATGACATCGAGTTGCTCCAGCACTCCGAGCAGCGAAGGGGTGAGCACTTCGGGAGGGAGCGTCGCTTCGCGGCGGATGCGCGAATCCTCAGGTATTCCGCCCAGATAACGGCCGGCGAGCAATCCCTGGGCCAAGGGCGAGAACGACACGAAACCGCAGCCCCTCTCCCTGAGGGCGGGCAGAATGCCTTCGGTTTCGGGAGCACGGTCGAGGAGGTTGAGCCTTCCCTGATAACAAAGGCAGGGCACATCGCGGCGACGCAGATAGTCGAGTCCGTAGAGCGTTGCCTCAAGCGGCCACCGCGAGATGCCGACGTAAAGCGATTTGCCCGCACGGACGATGTCTGCCAGAGCCTGAAGGGTTTCGTCGAGCGGCGTTTGCGGATCGTAGCGATGGGTATAGAACAAGTCCACGTAATCGAGCCTCATGCGACTGAGGCTCTGGTCGATACTGGCCATGAGCGACTTGCGCGACCCCCAGTTGCCATAAGGCCCGTCCCACATCTCATAGCCTGCCTTGGTGGCTATGAAAAGCTCGTCGCGATAAGGCTTCAGCGAGGTGGAGACGACATGTCCCAAAGTTTCCTCGGCACTGCCCGGCGGCGGCCCGTAGTTGTTGGCAAGATCAAAATGTACGATGCCGTGGTCGAAGGCATAATGCAACAACCGGCGGCTCTCCTCAAAGGGACGCTGCGCGCCGAAATTCTTCCACAGCCCCAGCGACACGGCAGGCAGCATTATGCCGCTGCGGCCGCTACGGCGAAAAAGTCCGCTGCGGGCGTAACGCTCCTGAGCAGCCTGATGGATATGATGGTCGGACATAATTTTATGGTGCTGAATTATTCATTGGTTGCCATCCGAATGGCAAGACAGGCCTTTTCCGGTACATGGCGACAAGAGGATATGACACCTCTCCCCGCATTTTGCCGTTATCGGCGAAACTGCCCTGATCATTTCTCTCGTGAGAGGATGTCCTGAACCACGAGGCCTGCCAGAGTGAATCCGAAAATGGCTACCGCATGAGCCATGGTACCGTTGATGCAGGCTTTCGCACCGGGGTCTTCGGCGCTAAGGCCCAGGTTGGGCAGCAATTCCTCGCTATAAACGCAATGTATCTTACGGCTGGGAAAGAGGTGCTGCTTCTTGAACTTGCGCCTCAGGGCGGCGGCAAGGGGACAGCCGCGCACTTTCCAGAATTCGGCGACACGGATTTTCTGCGGGTCCATTTTGAGGGCGGCGCCCATCGAGGCGAAAACCCGCGCGCCGGCGTCGGCAGCGGTGCGCAGGAGATGGGCTTTGGCTTCGAGACTGTCGATGGCATCGATGACATAATCGTAGTCCGACAGCCGGAAACCGGCGGCATTATCGGGCGAATAGGCCTCAGGCAAAGCCGTGATGAGGGCCGAAGGATTGATGCTTTGCAGGCGTTCGCGCAGCACATCGACCTTGGGCCGGCCCAAGGTGAGAACAGTGGCGGGCAACTGGCGGTTGATGTTGCTCGCCTGCACGGTGTCGGGATCTACCATTGTCAGCCGGCGGACGCCTGACCGGACAAGACTCTCGGCACACCAACTGCCCACGCCGCCCACGCCGAAGATAATGGCGCTTGCAGTTTGCAGCCGTTGGAGTCCTTCTGCTCCGATCAGGCGTCCAGTACGCTGAAATATTTCTTCCTCACTGATCATGGCCGATGCTTTTCCAGTCCGGCGTTGAGGAATCCGACAAATTTGTCGACATCGGTGTCGAAAGTATAGGCATGGTTGAGCGGCGTGCCCTGCGCGTTGAGCAATACGTAGAAGGGCTGGGCGTTGGCGCCGAACTTATGACGCTGCAGGTAGCTCCATTTGTCGCCAACGGTGCGCAGCTTCACTTCCCCGCCGTTTTCAGTCACCACAAGCGGTTGGGGCAGGCGTGTCTTGTCGTCCACATAAAGCGAAATGAGCACGTAATCTTTCATGAGCAGGTCGCGCACCTTGGCATCGTGCCATACGGCCATTTCCATTTTCCGGCAGTTCACACAGCCGTGACCGGTGAAATCCACCACTACGGGCTTGCCTGTCTGACGGGCATAGGCCATGCCGGCGTCGTAGTCGGTGAACGGGGCCTCTACTTTCACCGGGTCGAGGTTGAAGTCCTGAGTGGACATGGGAGGGGCAAAGGCGCTGACGGCCTTGAGCGGCGCTCCCCACAGGCCGGGTATCATGTAGACGGCAAAGGCCAGCGAAGAAAGGGCCAGGAAGAAACGCGGCACGCTCACACGGTGGCTCTCATCATCATGGGGAAAGCGTATCTTGCCCAACAGATAGAAGCCCAACAAGGCAAAAAGGGCTATCCAGAGGGCAAGGAAGGTTTCGCGGTCGAGCAAGTGCCAGCCGTAGGCCAGATCGGCCACGGAGAGGAACTTGAGAGCAAAGGCCAGTTCGAGAAAACCAAGTGTCACCTTCACGGTGTTGAGCCAGCCGCCGCTTTTGGGTGCACTCTTGAGCCATGCCGGAAAAAGGGCGAACAGCGTGAAAGGCAACGCCAGAGCCAGGGCGAAACCAAGCATACCCACCGTAGGCGCCAGGGCGGAACCGCCTGAGGTGCTGACCTCCACAAGCAGGAAACCGATGATAGGACCGGTGCACGAAAAGCTGACGAGAGAAAGGGTGAAGGCCATGAGGAAAATACTCAGAAGACCGGTGGTTTTCTCAGCCTTGCTGTCCACCGCCGCTCCCCACGATGAGGGCAGCGTGATTTCGAAACCGCCGAAGAAACTGGCGGCAAACACCAGCAACATGAGGAAGAAAAGAATGTTGAAAACGGCATTGGTGGAAAGGTCGTTGAGCGCGTTGGCGCCAAAGGCGGAGGTAATGACCAGACCAAGGCTCACGTAGATGACGATGATGGAAATGCCGTAGATAACGGCATCGCGCACACCTTTGGCCTTATCCTTGGAGCGCTTGAGAAAGAAGCTGACGGTCATGGGAATGATGGGCCACACACAGGGCGTGCAGAGAGCCACAAGACCACCGGCAAAACCGAGCAGGAAGATGTACCACCAGGCCATGTCGGCCACACCGGAGTCATCGCCTCCAAAGGCCTTGAGTTCTTCGATTACGGGCGCCCACCATCCGGCACCGGCACTGCCGGATGAAACGGTCGCAGCCACTGTATCGGCAACCTGAAGCGAATCGCCGCCTATGGCGGGAAGACTGTCGGCAGCGGCAGCAGGCAGCGGGGCGGAAACTGAAGCGGCAGCGGCAGCCTTTTCGGTAGCTGGAGCGGCAGCGGCGGCAGGCCCGTCGGTGCCAACGGTGGAAAACTCCGCCTTGCCGGGCACACAGGCGCCGTTGTCTTCACACGCCTGATAGTCGAGATAGCCGGTCACACTATAGTTCTTGTCTGTCAGTTCCACACGCTGGGTGAAGGTGCACGTGCCGGCAAAATAGCTCACCTGCATGTCAAAAATGTCATCATGTACGGTTTTACGGCCACTTCCCTCGCGCAACTTGCCTTTGAGACGCGCACCTTTTATCTCGTCGAGGTTAAACGTGGTGGACATGGGGCCGCCTGCGGGCAGGTCGGTGGCGTAAACATGCCAGCCGTTGTCAATCTTACCGGTGAAAACAATGTCAAGCTCAGTGGGACTGACACGTTTGTACGAAACCGAAAAACCGGCCTGTGCCGCTGCTGTGAGCACAAGGGCAAAGCAAAAAAGGAAAAACGATATTTTTCTTTTCATCATTATGTATTTGATTATTTTCTTATACTGGTCATACAACTACCGGCGCAACTGGCGGGCAAACTCCCACATGACGATGCCGGCCGTAACGGACACGTTCATGGAATGCTTCGTGCCGTATTGAGGAATTTCGAGCGCCTGGTCGGCGGCGTCGACCACATCCTGACGCACTCCCCTCACCTCATTGCCCATAACGAGAGCATAGCGCCGCGAAGGATCAAGACGGAATGTGTCGAGTTTAAGACTGCCTTCCACCTGCTCTACGGCCAATACAATGTAGCCTTCCGCACGCAGGCGTTCCACGGCCTGAAGCGTGTCGTCACAATAAGTCCAGGACACACTGTCTTCGGCTCCAAGAGCGGTTTTGTGTATTTCGGCCGACGGCGGACAGGCCGTTATGCCGCAGAGCCACACGCCCGCCAGACGGAAAGCGTCGGCCGTGCGGAATACAGAGCCTACATTATGAAGACTGCGCACATTGTCGAGCACAACGACCAAGGGCAGTTTTTCAGCGGCACGAAAGGCCGTCACATCCATGCGGCAAAGTTCTTCTACAGTAAGTTTTCGCATTGTCTTTAAGTGATTTCAAAAAGGTTGAGGGCCACTCAACCGGCAGAAGACGCCGGTACCGGCTTTTTTGTCTGGACAAAATTACGAAGAACTCACCAAATACCTTTCTGTAATCTGAAAAATATATTCCCGTTTGAGCGCGTTTTATCACTTTTGCCGGCTATCACCGCACCTCCGAAGGACAAAAGCCAAACGAAACGCCGTGGGCAAAGCCTTGACCTTTCATTGACGTTTCATTTCATATCGGCAATCTGACGCTCTATGTTCTTGCGGTCGTTGGCCCAACCGCGAATCTTGGTGCGGTAGCAATACACCGTATTGACCGACACTCCAAGAATGGCGGCGATATGAGCGCTGTCGGTAATGCCGATGCGCAGAAAGGCCAGCAGACGCAGCTCATTGTTCATGATTTCCGTATCAGACAATACCAAAGCACATTCCGGCCGCAGCAAGGCATTCACTTCTTTGAGAAACGTTGGATGAAGGCGCAGGAAGGCCACATCGAAACGCTTGAGACACGTTTCCTTGAAATTGTCGAGCAAGGCCGGATTCTTCAGCATCTTTTTCAGCCGCTCGCTCTCACCGGCCTCAAGTTTCATCAGTACAAGCTGTTTCATCTGCTCAAACTTCAGAACAGAATCGAGCGCCAGCTTAAGGAAACGCATGGCACTTTCGTTTTTGTCGGCCACAGCGAGCCGCCATTCGCCGGCCGTCTTTTCGTTTTCATCCAGAGTCCGGCGCAAAAGCGCCATTTCCCTTACGAGTTTCCTGTTCCTCCTTTTCAGTTTCACAACCACAAGCAACATACAGCCCGCGAGCAACAGTACGGCAAGAACGCATATACGGAACACGCGTAAGCGCTTTTGGGCCTCTTCCGTCACATGCCGCTCTGTGGCGGCCATAACAGGCACCGTCTCAAGCAGACGCGAACGCGAATTATACGTCAGGGCCTCCTCATAGGCCGCACGGCCGTAGAGCAAAGCCCGCCGCCAGTCGCCCGTCTCAACCATTCGTGCCGCCAGGCGGGTGAGCGCCTCATTGTCGTGGCGGGCGGAACGGATGTTGAAGATGGCGGCCAAAGCCCAGTAGTAATCGCGCAACGGTATGTCGCGCTTAAGAAAATATTTGTTTGAAATAGTGGTGGCGATAACGCCTTTCACTTCGGGCCGCACTTCTTCCAGGCGGCGCTTGAGCAATACCACCATGTCGTCAACCTTCCGCGTACTGTAATGGAAAGTCAGCGAAAGGGCGGTGGAATCGGTCTCATACTTGCGGATGGAATCCTCCAGCGTCTGAAGAAAAGCATAATTGCGGTTGAGCAATGAGGAGGGCAAGTCATAGGCATGAAAATAATCGTAAAGATCATAGAGCGCAGTATAATGACTCTTCTGCAGATAAGGACGCAACAAAGCATCTTCAAAGGCGCTTTCGAGAAGCGCCTTGCCTTCCCATGGAAAGCCGCACATGCCAAGCACCGCGGCCTCGCGCTGCGCCACTACGGCCGCCAGCCTGTAGCGCCCGAGCTGACGGGCCAGAGCACCGGCCTTTTCACAGGCCGAAAGGGCCTCATCGCCATGACGGCCAAATTCCATGATGCTGAGCTGGTCCCAGTATTTCAGGGCATCCTCCTTTGTGGCGGCATGCTGCGCCTGCTTTTTAACCGCCAGGGCTTTTTCCTGAAAAACCTCTTCATAATGCGCCCTGTTAAGAAGACAGGTGTCGAGTACTTGGAGCAAGGAATCCAGATTTTCGGCCTGAGCGGGCAAAATGCCGGCACAGACTCCTGATATAGCGGAAAGGAACAACCTGACTGCGGTATGGCGGAAATTCATAGTCACGGGATTGTAAGAAGGACAAAACGGGCCGAAGGGCCAAACAAAATTAATATCCGCAAAGTTAGCTTTTTCTCTCTTTCCGAAACCAATGCGGTAACGGAAAATGTCAGGCCCGACGTATTTCATTACAAAAATGACGCGACCCGACTGACAACTCACATTCCGCAACGGACCGGACGCCCTCGGTACGCGGTGCGGCATTGTGCGTAGAATGATGGCAAACAGAGGGGGAAGGCTTTTTTCAGCATTTTCCCCTCTGTTTACAAACTATATTCAAATCTATATAAACAAAACACAAATCACTATCAGTCAACCATTTGAAAATATTACTTTCTATATGACCATCTATATGCCCTTGTTCTTGAGAGCGGCACCACTTAATTTTGCGACGACAATAAAACGTATGGCACAAACTGTCATGACCAATCTTTACATCCCTGCTTATTATCAACAAAAACAAATCTCTATGAACGCCATGAAAAGAAAACGAAATGGTGTCGTCGCGCTCCTCATGATGCTGACGCTATCATTGGTACCGCTACAAGCCCAGCGGTATGTTCTGACAGCCGTTGCCCCTGAAGGCAGCACCTATCTGACACTCTCACCTTCTGACTCCGTTATCCTTCTCACGGCCGCAAGCCATCAATATGCGGCTACGGTCAAGACCAACCTGAAAGTGAACGCCACAGCATCCCAAACCTGGTGCGGCACTTCTCTGGAAAACGGAACACTGAACATTTCTGTGCCGGCCAACACTGAAAACGATGTGCGTGAAACCACCGTGGCCCTGACAGCCAAAGACGGCCGGAACGCAAGCATACGCCTGCAGCAACTCGGCCTCCATCCGCAGGTTATCGTGGCCGAACGGGCTGTGAGCCTCATCAACAACGACACGCGTTTCACCCTTACGCTGGCGGCCAACACCGGTTTCACACAGACACTTCCGGCATGGGTAAAGCAAACAGGCAAGACCGCCGACCGGCAAACCGGTGCCGTGTGCTACGAATACACCGCCGAAGCCATGGCACAGCCCGGTCTTCGCGAAGACAAAATCATCTTGTCGCCCGAAGGGGGCACTCCCGTAACAGTGTCTGTGAGCCAGTCGTTCGAAGGCTATCCGCGCTTTGCCGTCATGTGTGACCTCCACTTCGGCAATCAGAAAGGCGAAGGCCCTCTGGTAAAAGTGCCCCAAGCCTTGCGGCACCTTCTCTCGAAGGGCAGCATCGACGCCCTTTTCGTCTGCGGCGACCTGACAGACGGCGGCACGCAGGAACAGTACGCAGACTTCAAGCGGGTATTCGCCAATACCGACAACATACCCGCCGGCGTGAAGGTTTACTGCGTGCAAGGCGACCACGACAATTACGATGCCGACGGCCATGAAAATTTCCGCACGGCCACCGGCCAGCCGCTCGACCAGTTCATAGACATCAAAGGCTATCCTTTCATTCTCGTGAGCATCCGCGGCCGACGCGGTTACGACGGCTACGGCAACACCGAGCGCGAGTTTCTGAAAAAATCCCTGGCCCGTGCGGCCGAAGATTATCCGGGAAAACCCATATTCGTGTTCACCCACGTGCCGGCCTACGGCACCGTGTACGGATCGTGCGCCGGCGAAGGCGGATGGGGCAGCAGCCAGCTCACCGACATTCTTGAACAATACCCGCAGATTGTCCTGTTCACCGGCCACTCCCACTTTCCGCTCGGCGATCCGCGCTCCATCAGCCAGAATGTCTTCACAAGCGTCAACGCAGGCTCCTCCACTTACTCCGAAATAGAACCTGACGCGGTGGACGAGGGCATACATCCCGACCAATATGACCGCATCACCGAAGGACTCATTGTTCAGGCCGACGGCAACAGCAATCTGGAAATACAGCGCTGGGACACTTACTCCAACGAGGAAATCCTGCCGCGATGGCACGTTACGGCTCCTCACGACGGAACGGCTTTCACCTATAAAGACCGTACCGGCGGCAAAGCTCCCTGGTTTGCCGAAACCGACCGCCTCACGGTGAGCGACATCACTGAAGACGGCTGCACGATGACTTTCCCGCAAGCCACGGACGACGAGGCGGTACACCGCTATGTCGTGGAAATCACCGGTAAGGACGGGCGAGCCGTGAGCAGCCGGACCTGTTTCTCGGGCTACTACCTCAACAGCCGCCAGCCGAAGAGTTTCACAATGACCTTCAACGGCATTGCCGAAGAAACGGAACTGACGGCACGCGTCAGGGCCATTGACTCCTACAACAACGAATCCGCTCCGCTGGTGAGCGAGACTTTCCGCATAGCGGCCTATACTCCTGATCCCGATACCGAACGGCCCACGGCCGACTTGCTGGACGTCGTGTGGGACAGCAACGGCGAAGCCACCGACATTTCCGAACAGAACAGCACCATCACTCACGGAACGGAATTGCCCGTAATGGCCGACAAGGCGTCTGAGAACGGTCATGTGCCCCATTTCTCAGGCAACAGCCAGTGTTACTATCGCGTGGACTATGCCGGCAACGCCGCCATGAAAACAGCCTTCCAAAATGCCTTCAGCCTTGAAACGGTATATACCCCCGACAACCTCTCGAACATGTGCGTGCTCAGCGGACAGGAAAACGGATTCGCAGGCATTGAGCAGGCTTCGGGCGGACAGATATGCTTCTACGCCTACGTGGGCGGCGGCTATAAAATCCTCAAAAGCAACGTCACGGCCACAGCGGGCGAAACCTACCACGTGGTGGCCACCTACGACGCTGCGGCAGGCGTCACACGCCTCTTTGTCAACGGCAAGCCGGCCGGAGAAATGGCAGCCAAAGGCACAATGGCCTTCCCCGGCAACGAAAACGCCCACTGGATAGCCATCGGCGGCGACGCCTCAACGGGCAATTTCGCACAGTACAGCCTGCAGGGCACCGTCAGCCGGGCACGCATATACGCCAAAGCCCTCAGCCGCGACGAAGCCCGTCTGCTCTACCTTGAAAGCATCACATCCTCCACCAACCAATAACAACGAAAAACCATGAAACAGAACAAATATTACCAACTGACAGTGCTGACCTTCCTCTGCCTGCTCCTGACAGGCCTGCCGGCACGGGCCCAGCGACCGCAGACAAGCACAGACGAAGCGCCCGTGTGGTACTACATACAGGTGATGGGCGACGGCGACCGCACAGACCGCGTCATGACTGAACTCGACAACGGCAACGTGTACGGCCGCGCACTCATCGACTCTGACAACGCGGCCGGAGCGGCAGCCCAACTGTGGCGGGCAGAAGCCGACGGCAGCAACTACCGGTTTGTCAACCGGCGGTCAGGCCGCTACATGAACGTGAGCTACGATGCCACGAAGCAAATAGGCGTGGCCACAACGTCAGCCGCCAACGACACCCGCTTCCGCCTGACAGCGGCCGCAGCAGGAAACGGCCGATATTTCAACATAGCGGCCTCGTCGGCCCCTGAAGGCGCCGACGACTCGGAGGTATACCTGCACCAGGCCAACAACGGCGGCTCACGCGATTACATCATCATGATGGTGGGCACCGGTTATGCTGGCAGCGAAAACAGCGCTTTCCGCTTTGTGGAGTTTGAAGACAACAGTCTCAGCCACAGCGACGAGGAAACCACACGATGGTACCGCATCTACAGCGCCGGCACCGCTCTGGCAGGCCAATGCCTGCAACAGAACACAGAGGCGGAAGGCGGCAAAGACGGCGTCCCCTTCGTCTTTGCCGAAGAGCGGAATGCCGCCCCTGAGCAGGTGTGGAAACTCATCGGGAACGACAACGGAACAACGGCCATAGTCAACCGGGCCACGGGCAATGTCCTCCTGCCGGAAAGCAGGACAAACGGCACACTGAACATCATACAGTCCGCCGTTTCCGCAACATCGGGCAGCGGATGGACGCTTACCTACATCGGCAAAGGACAATACGTCATAGCCGGACAGGAGAGCGACGGCATCACACGCTATCTCAACGCCGCTGACGAATCGGCATTGCCGGAAACCTTCCGGCCTGACGACAACCATCAGGACACCGGCTTTGCCTTCCGCTTCAAACTGGTGGAGGAAGTCACCACCTCCGTCGGCGCCGTCACACTGCCTTCCGGCAATTCGCCCCTGAAGATAAAAGTGGAAAACGGCCGCATATCCGTAGAGGGCCACACCCGCTTCACCGTGCACACCATAAGCGGCCAACCCATGAACCCGGCCGGCCGGCTGCCAACCGGCATCTATCTCGTCAGCACCGGCAACAGTACGGTGAAGGTGCACGTACACTGAACGGCCGGCACAACCCTGTCATTCATAAACCCGAAGCGGTTACCGGAGATTCTTTCATTTCCGGTAACCGCTTTGTAAGAAACACATCCGCCCGACCGCTCAGCGGCGTATGCCAGCCACCTTTCAAAAGGGTTACTTGGAATTTAAATTGTAAGTATTGCATTTCAAATTCCAAGTAATCCTTTTTCAAAATACAACCACACGCCGCAGCCCGCCACGGCAAAGCGCTTAAAAATGAAAAAATCAAGTTATAATAACTCCATGTTCCGCCGAAAAAGCGTACTTTTGCACTAGTCTCCATGCTTCCTGCCGCACCCTGCGGGGCGGGTGGCCGCGAGACGACAGAAGGGCGTTTACACGCGCAGACTTGGATATTATCAAACTTCGCAACTTTGAATCCTGTTCCGAAAGCTGCCGCAACGAGACGTCCCGTATGATATGTTATAAATTCCTTACACTTCATTCTTTCCCCACGGGAATGAATGGGGGCTTGTATGTTATACACATATCTGCGTGGGCTTTCTGCGTTGCTTATCTCGGAATAGGGGGCAATGCGAAGGCCTGATAATTAGAGGTAGGCTAAGGTAAGAATCCCCACGCTTTTTCTATTCCACCCCATCATCCCTCACCACGGCAAGGGGACTGCCGCCACACTTCTCATTTCCATGTCCCACCCACCCCCAATACATATCGGACAACTCATCCGCCAGGAACTCCGCCGACAGGGACGCAGTGTCACGTGGTTTGCCGGCCAGTTGTGTTACACACGGACGCACATCTACAAGATATTCGAACGAGACAGCATTGACACACAACTGCTCAGGCGGGTGTCGCACATCCTCAACCGCAACTTCTTCAACGATCTCTCGGCCGAATGCGCCGAACGTCTTTGAAAAAGATACAGAAACGTCATATTATCGGAAACAGGATTTTTTACAGCATTCAGGTTTATTAAGGTAATTTTGCACAGTGTTTCCCGAAACACCCCCTTCCGGGATAATCCGGGACAGCATAATTCACATTTTATTAACCCATAACTTTTCCTGTAACAATGAAAACCTTCAAGTTTCTGATCCTTATGCTCGTGGCGGCATGCGGCCTTACCTCGTGTGACGACCTGCTCAAGGACGACGAGCCCAACTTCAACGACTATTACGCAATGACCATCACCGGATGCGAGCGTGTGGGCAGTGTGCTGATCGTTGACTTTACCGTGAAAAACATCTCAAAGAAAGACGAACAGAACTTCAACCTCAGCTCCCTGAAAACCTACGACAACCTGGGCAACAGCTATACCTGGGTGGATAATGGGGAAACTTACGTGGCTTTCGGAGAGGGCGACTACAGCAACAACCGGACAACTTCCATCCGCAGCGGCGAAACCATCAGAGGTTCTTTCAAGATCACAAACTTCGACCCGACCAACTCCGCCACACGCATTGAGTTAGCCTTCAACTGCAAATCGCCGGTACACGGATTCAGTGGAGGCGTCAGCAGCAAGAATATCCCTGTGACTGACCACCGCGTGATGTCAAACGGCATACAGACTAACGACCGCCGGCTGGACTATACCATGCGCCAGATATCATACGACGAGAACGGCAACTGCATCGTGGCATTCTCCCTGAAGAACAATACGGGCAAGGAACTGAAAAATCTCAAATTGGGGAGCTGCAGAACACTGGACAACTTCGGCAATTACTACGACTACTGGAGCACCGGGATTTCCTTCGATGGCGAGAATTTCAGCCGTGACAAAACGACCAACGTTCCTGTAGATGGCACAATCGACATTTTCATAAAGATTGATGATTTCGATGAAAACGCCTACGCCTTGAACGCCAGCATAGGAATAGAGTCTTCAAACGTGGTTTTCAACGACAACACCATCCGGCTGCTCAACATCAGCCTGAATTAATTCCGGCTCCCTTTCCATAACCGGAATGATATGTTGCAAAACGGAAAAGCATCGCGTCCTATCGGAAGGAAACGCGATGCTTTCTTTTTGAAATCGTCTTGATGAGACTACTCGGGTTGCAGACATCCGCTCTGCATCATTAACGAAAATCCCTACTATAAAATTATGACCGGCAACCTTTGAGAAAGATTGCCGGCCATGAAACGATATGTATAATATGCCTTTCCGCCTCAAGAGGACATCAGGCGGCTTACTTACAGCGTGTTCAGGAGTTTCTGCGCATCCCTCACCATGTTTTCCACATTCGTGCCGGGTTCTATCTTCACGGGCGAGAATTTCTTGATTTCATCATTGAGCCGCTGCAGTTTCTTTCCTTTGAGTTCGCTGCGCAGGACGCGTATTTTCTCAAAGTCCTCAATACCCTCTACGAGGCGTTCCCACCGGACGCTCGTTCCGCCGGGATAAACCAGGAAGCAGTCGCCCGCCTCGAAGCGCACGAAACGGCTGTCCTGCCACGGATTCTTTACCCAACTGTTGAACGCCCAGCGCAGGTAGCCGTCATAGTCGGCCGCCGCCGTGTGCCATCCCAGCCAGGCAGCCTCGGCGGGGCGCGACTTGACAAAAGTGTTGGGACGCACATGTCCGGTACAGGTGTAGAAAGTCACTTTATGTCCTTTGCTGCGGTGGGCCGCAATCTGCTGGGGAGTCAGCAGAGGCTGGTTGAAGGAGAAACTGATGTCATACATGCGCTCTGACACCTCGGGGCCGAAGTAATTGATGGCTCCCTTGACGCGGAAACCCGGATCGGCCTTGTAGAGCACGGCATAAGCCGGTTCAAGGAGCGACTTCGGGCGTTCGTCCATGGCTATGCAGGTTTTCCCGAACCATCCTTTTTCCTTCAGGTGCCGCGCGAAGTCCTTCAGGAAGGGGATGAGATAATCTTCATATTCCTTCGATCCGGGTGCGAGTTTTTCCTGAACGGTGCAGTTGCGCGCCTCGTCGTAGTATTCGAAGAGCAGGTGCCATGGCACGATGGTGTAGCAGTCTATCTGCTCAGTGATGCCGCAGTCCATCATGAACTCCACCCAGCGGTCGAACACGCGGTAGTCGTAGCGCCATTCGCCGCCTTGCGTCAGCGTTTTCCCTATCATGCTCTCAAAGGCATCCTCGGTCTGTCCGTTCCACGGATGCTTGATGATGCTGGCTGTTATCACCTTCTGTCCGGCTGCGGCCAACTCCTTCATCATGGGGCGCATCCGGTCGAAATGTTCCTTGCTCCACAGCTTCACGCCATAGAAACGTGCCACGGAATAGGGATTCTGCCACAAGTCAAGATGGAAGGCCCATTCCGACGGCTCCGGGAGCGTGCGGCGGCCTACCTCAAGCGTGAAGGGGATGGTCAGTCCGGTGCCGTCCACATGGGCCGTAAGCGTTCCCCTGTACTTGCCCGGCGCGGCAGTCTGTGGCACACGGATGTCGAGCCACAGGGGGCGCACTGTCTGCGCTTCGGCCGTCAGTTCCCGAGCGGGGTCCAGACGGTCGGGCACAAGGTATTCCCCCTGACGCAACGAATCGCTCATCACGTAACGCACGAAATAACGGTTGACGGCCTCGGCCGGAATCACGTGCCTGCCGTTGCGCAGGTCGCTGACGCTGAATGTCACCTTGCCGCCTTGGGGGACAAGCACGAGGGCCTGTGCGCTGACACGCTCTCCGCGCCAGGCATAGAGGTCGAGCCTGTCGGCCATGCGGGGTACGGCGTTGCGGCCGTACTGTGTGTCGATGTTTCCCCATCCCAATGCAGCCTTTGTCACTCCCTGCCAGGCAGACGCAGGAGCGGGATGCGGATCGGGAAGTTCCGTGTCGGGCATTTGTGCCATCACGGGCATGGCCGCGAAAGCCAGCGTAAGAAGCAGATTTTTCTTTTTCATGATACTTGTGTTGGTTAAATTGTATTTCTGATAATCCATTTATGAACAACGATGTTCTGACACTGTTGCCGGCATTCAGTGAACGAGCGGCCGGGTCGGCGCCGCTCCGCCTATGCGCAACTTCACCGCAAAAGTCGTCATAATCCTCCTATCCTGCAAGGATTCCGCCCGAAATCTATCTTCTGGAAAGCATAATCACGGTGTTTAACCTCAAGCGGCAACTCCCGGGACGCCCCTGCCTGAAACGCTGTCAGGAGCAGGCCGAGCAGATAATAACGTAATTTCATATCACGGTTCATTTAAAGTTAATTCAAAACTAATTACCCAAGTCAAGTCTTCAACCGGTCACGCCGGCAAAGATACCTAAAATATATGTCATCACACGCCGGCAAGGGCGCCGTAATGTCTTCTTTCCTTAAAAAAGCAACGGTTGTCCGGAAGGCCTTCTCAAGCGTTCCGGACAACCTCTCTGCCTGTCATTTCATCGGGGCCTCTCCCACGCCGGCAAACCGGGCGTCAGGCGCGGATGATGTCACGCCCGCCATACATGGGCACTCTGCCGGCAATGGCTCCCCGGCCTGCCGCGGCGGCTTCGGCGGCAGCCTGCGCCTCCTGAGCGTCCTTGCGGGCCATCTGGGCCAACGCACGGGCCTTGGCGGCGGCATAGCTCTTCACGCCGGGCATGATGAATTCTATGCCGGGCTGGCCTTTCTTAAAGGCGGCGCGCAGGCGGGAGCTCATGGTGTAGCACACACGGAGGCGCTTGATGGCCGCTACGCCCACCTCCTCCTTCAGGTCGCAGCCGTAGCCCGACATGGTGAGGCGGAACGACCCGAGATCGCCCAGACGCACACTGTGGCCGTTGCGCAAGGCCAGGATGATCTGAGCCTGAAGGGCCGAAAGGACCGCCTTCACGTCAGGCTCGTCCACGGTGCAGGTCTGCGAAATGCGCTCCACGATGTCCTGAAGCGACATCGGCACGCAGCGGGCCGGAGCGGGATAAAACTTAACGACTTTGGTAATAGGGTTCTTGCGTTCCTGTGCGATGAAAGTAATCATGGTGTCAAACTTTTTTTGAGGTTAGTAACTGAGATGAAAGCCAGCCGTTCGCCCCGTTCCCGGGCAGCGGGGAGGAACACCCGACAGTGCAAAGTTACGGCCGCCGCAAAGGGCACTTCACTTTTTCGGCGCCCGCCACCCCCTATCCGGCCACCTGTTTCATACTGCAACGGACTGTGGGACAATCTCTTCGGATTTTCTCATTTTTTCTTCCCCGCCAGCCTTTTTCCGCCGCCGTTTGCCGTCAGCGATGGTGCGTTCCACAGTTTCCGCCTATGCCTTTCCCCCGGCCCTCGTTCCTTCCTCTTTCCCTCTTCCCGTCCGCCCCGTTCCGTTTCCTTTCCCGTTTTTTCCACACCCTCCGAAGTCTTTATATATAACATAGGTTTTCTTCTCTTTTTAAAAAGGGAGAAACAAAATGATGTATATGATATTCTGTGGAAAGTGTTGAAACATTTTCCGGCTTTTACTTGCATTTCGAGTTATCCACCTGAGGGGACGTTTTTATCCACACTGCTTTCCACAGCGGTTTCTCGCCGTCCGGCCCAACGGTTTCAGAGTGTTAGCGCGGCCGGAAGCTATTTTTTCAACAGGTGGTTGAAAACTTTTCCGCCCCTGAAAAACTTTTCCGGAAAGGGTGGGAAAACCGTGGAAAAGGCCGGCGGAAAACGGTGGAATAAGGTGGGAAATCCACTGCCGTGCAGGCGGTCTTCCGGCGGCAGTTTTTCCCCTTTCTTTTCCACGGGTTTTCGGCAGGGTTTTCCACAGGTTTCCACCGCCTCCGCAAGGCCTTTTCCTGTGTTCGTTACGCTCTTTTTCCGCGTGTCGGGGCGATAAGGAAAAAGGGTTTTATTCAGTGAAAAGGGTTACTTGGAATTTGAAATGTAATACTTACAATTTAAATTCCAAGTAACCTTTTTTTCGATGGAAATCTGCTGGGGAACGTCCTGTTTCCTTATGGAAAATCAGGGCCGGACAAGGGAGAAAGTGGAAACTGAGAAGAAAAAGGCGGGCCTGTGTGGAGCGCGGCTGCCGGGCCGTTTGTCATGGCTGTTTCCGGCGTTTTCTCCCCTCTCGCCTGATAGTCATTTTAAAGGTAATTCGTAACTTTGTGGTTGGAGAGGCAGCGGATGTCTTTTCGTTGCCGGAAAGGCCATGATGGCGTGTGCCGGCGTTGTTTTCAGTTGGCTGCTCCCGATGGCAGTAACCGACGGGACGGTTGATGGCCGGCAGCTGTTTTGATGCAATGGAGAATAATCAATCATTGGAATTATGAAAATACATCAGATTGTGTTCAGCCCTACGGGAGGAACGGAAAAGGTTTGTCAATACCTTTGCGAAGGTTTGGGCGGTGAGACTGTTTTTACTGACTTGTGCCTGCGGGCAGACCGCCTGCAGGTGCCTAGCATAGAGGCCGACGATGTGGCGGTGATAGCCATGCCGGTGTTTGCCGGCCGTGTACCGGCCGTGACGGTGGAGCGGCTCAGAGGAATCGACAGCTGCGGTGCCCGTTGCGTGGTGGTGGCGGTGTATGGCAACCGGGCCTACGACAACGCCTTGCTGGAGATGTGCGATGTTGCCGCCGGCATGGGGTTCCGCGTCGTTGCCGCCGTTGGGGCTGTGGCCGAACACAGCATTGCCCGCGTCTATGGCACGGGAAGGCCGGATGCGGCCGACCGTGACGAGCTGGCCGGCTTTGGGCGGTGTGTCAGGGAGAAACTTGAAGGCGCTGTCGGGCCGGACACGTTGTGCGTACCCGGAAACAGACCTTACAGGCCGCTTCAAAAAGGACCTGCCCCGCAGGCCGACGGACGGTGTACCGGCTGTGGCGCCTGTAGCGCCTTGTGTCCCGTCGGTGCCATTCCTTCCGACAATCCGGGCGGGGTGTCGGAGGAACTTTGCATTTCCTGTATGCGCTGTGTATCCGTGTGTCCTAACAAGGCCAGAAGTATCGGGCCGGTGGAGGCGATGGTCACGGAAAGGCTGAAGCCGCTGTGCACCGTGAGGAAGCGTAACGAGCTGTTTGTGTGAATGGCGGGAAAGCATGAAACGAAAACGGCCGGCCTGAATCCATAAAGGTTCAGGCCGGCCGTTTTCTTGCCTTTTCGGTTATAACCAGAGATAAAATCAGGTGACGGCTATTTTACAATTTTGCCATCCAACAGATGAATTATCCGATCGGCATAACCGGCATCTCTCTCCGAGTGTGTGACCATGACGATTGTAGTTCCCTGTTTGTTAAGTCGTTGGAGTTGAGACATTACTTCAGCGCCATTTGTTGAATCCAGGTTGCCTGTCGGCTCGTCGGCCAGAATCAGAGGACAGTGCGTAACGATGGCCCTGGCGATGGCCACCCGTTGTTGTTGTCCTCCTGAGAGTTGTTGGGGGAAATGTCCGGCCCTATGAGCGATGTTCATCTGTTCCAATGCCTCCGTTACTTTTCGTGTCCGTTCAGGCTTTCTGACGGATGAATAAACCAATGGCAACTCCACGTTTTCGAATACGGTCAGCTCGTCTATCAGATTGAAACTTTGAAAGATAAAACCGATGTTTTTCTTCCGGAAATCACTCAACCGGTTCTCGTTCATTCCGGTTATTTCATGCTCATCAATGAAATATTTACCGGAGGTGGGTGTGTCAAGCGTTCCTAAAATATTCAGCAGGGTGGATTTTCCACATCCCGACGGACCCATGACAGCTACAAACTCACCTTTCTGAATTTCCAGACTTACGTCATTCAGTGCTCTGGTCTGTACGTCTTCTGTTGTGAAGACCATGGAGAGGTTCTCTATTCTAATCATATTGTCAGATGTTTTTATTTATTCGTTTCTCAGAATGCGCATGGGTTTGAGGCGGATGACACGCCAAACCTGGCGGGCTACCGTCAGCAGGGCAATGCACATTACCAGTGCAAAGGCGGTGAGATAGTCCCACCAGGGCAATGTGATGTGGAAAGCATACGTTTCGAGCCATTCATTCATCAGGATGATGGAGACAGGCGTTCCCAGTGCTGTTGCCAATACCGTGAGAAGCATCAGTTCCCGCGTCAGTACGATGAAGAGGCTTTTCCTGCCGGCGCCTAAAACCTTTCTTATTCCTATTTCCCTCACACGGGCCATTGTGGAAAAGAGGGTCATGATCCACAGGCCCAGGCAGGCCACAAATATCGCCAGTAAGGAGGCGCAGGTGAAGATCCGGCTGAAATTGCGGTCGGCCTTATACAGGTTGTCGTTATAGTCGCTCAACTTGAAATAAGAGAAGACGGCCGTAGGGAAATAAGCCTTGTATATCCGCTCTATTTCAGAGAGCCGTTTGGAGTCGATTGCGGTTTTTACTTGAATGGAAATATACGGTGTGGCGATAAAGGGCACGCGTTCTTTCATGAAGAACATGATCGGCTTGTATGGTTCGGCCAGTGACTGCTGATGATAATTCTCTGCAACTCCGATTATCTCCAACGGCTCCTGGAGCACCTCCATGGCCAATTGTTGTCCCAAGGCCTCTTCCGGAGAGGAATATCCGAGCAGCCGTACAGCCTCTTCGTTCAATACGACCTTATTAAGCTCATTCCCGTAATTTTCGGAGAAAGTACGGCCGCACAGCATCTTCGGAGCGTAGAGTGACAGATAATCGGTGTCGACCGCAAACATTTGTATCAGTTTGGATTCGGTAATGTCACTGCCGTAGGGACGGTTCGTAAAATAATTCGCTACCTCCACGCCCGGCACGGCACCTGAAACTGCCACATGGCTTATATAGGATTCCTGTTCCAGTCTTTTCTTGAAATGGTTCATCTGTTCAGACATGTTTTCCGTTAGAGCCGGATGTTTCAACACCAGTACGTGGTCAGACATGACAGAAGACGTTGCCCGCTGCATATAATGTATTTGCCTGATTACTACAAATGTTCCTGAAATTAATATGAAAGAGGCCATGAACTGAAGGATGATCAGCAGCTTTCTTATTTTGTTTCCTTTCCGGCTATGCAGCAGTTTTCCCCGTATGATGTCAGACGGTTTGATGCGGGTAAGCAAGAACGATGGATATGAACCGATGAAGAAGGTTCCGCAGATGAATATCATCAATGCCATGCCCCAGCATCCGGGTGATGTGAGAACATCAGACGCGAAGTCTTGTCCCACCCAGCGGGAAACGACAGGCAACAATACCTCTATCCATCCGAAGGCAACAATCAACGCCAGCAGGTTGAATAACCCCGACTCAAGCAATCCTTGTGTGATGATTTGGCGGCGGGATGCCCCGAACACTTTGCGGAGTCCGAATTCTCTGCCCCGTTCCAAATAACGGGCGATGGTGAGATTCAGAGCGTTTACCCAGCCTATCAGCAGTAAGGAAACAGCCATGAATGAAAGGATATGAATGGCTGTTTTGCTGCCTTTTTTTTCTTTTTCGTAGGACTTTCGGGGAGTCAGATGTATGTCTTTGAGCGGAATGAGTTCTATTCTCCAATCTTTATGTTTCAAGGCGGCAGTCTTATACTTCTGCGATATGGGGCGAAAGGCTTTCTCTATGTCATGCGGATTCTTGCCGGGTTCGAGACGGATGTAAGTATATACACCGTGAATATACCAGATGTCGCGCCGGGCTTCCGGGATAGAGGAATATGACAGCAAAAAGTCATAACGTAAATGGGAATTGTACGGCATGTCCGCAATCACTCCGGTTACTTCAAAGTGCTGTTCCGATGAAGGTGTCTTGAAAGTCAGTATTTTGCCAATAGGGTTACTGTTCATGAAATAACGGTGTGCCGCGCTTTCCGTAATGACAACGGTATTGGGACGAACCAGTTGTCCTTCCTTTTCTCCTTTGATTACAGGAAAGTTGAACAAGTCGAAAAAGGAGGGTTCCGTATAGCAATAACGTTCTTCTATGAACTGGCGGTCGTTATAGGTCACTTCCTGCTCACGGTCCTGTGCCGTCACTCTTACGTACTGTTCGATGCCGGGAATCTCGCGGGACATCACGGGAGAGTGGCCGAACGTTGTCGTTGCCCAATTGTCCGTCAATTCATTGCCTTCATAAAGGCGGCTTTCTACGCGATAAATCCTGTCGCCGTTATGAAAGGAGTCAAAACTTAATTCGAATCTCACGTAAAAGAGAATCAGCAAAGCCGCGCCGATACATACGGAAAGGCCGAAGACATTGAGAGCGGAAAGAGATTTTTTCGCTCGTTGACTTTTGATGATTTGAGAGAAATATTCCATTATCGTAAATTTAAGCGTTCATTTTTGCCAAATAAGTCGTATCCGGAAATAATGATTTTTTCTCCGGGTTTCAACCCCTCCAGTACTTCGCAATGCAAAGGATTCTGACGTCCTAAACGTATTCGGCGGCGCCGGGCCTCTTTTTCTTCCTTATCCACTACATATACGTATTCCCCGCCACCTGACTGGCAGAAACTTCCCCGTGGAATGATGACAGCCCTTACCGGACTGCCCAGTTGCAGATCCAGGTGATAGGTTTGTCCGGAACGTATGTTTGCCGGTCGGCCGGAAACGAAGTGCAGGTCAGTCCGGAATTGTCCGTTTTGTACTTCCGGATATACTTTTGTCATTCTCATGTCATATTTTTTCCCGTCACGTTCGAAACTGGCTGAAAGTCCGGCATGGATGCGTTCCACATAATGCTCGTCAACTTTGGCTTCAACTTTCAATTCCGGTGTAATGATCTGCCCGATACGTTCGCCTTGGGATATGGATTGTCCTATTTGGGCTTCTATGTTTCCCAACAGCCCGTCGACAGGCGCTTTAATCTTTAAGTTTTCCAAGCGTTCACGTACCAGTGAGAGGCTCTTCTTGATGTTTTGAATGTTTTCTGTCAGACTTTGAAGCTGATTGCCGCGTAACTGCGTGTCCTGTCTGATTCTTTCATCCAGAACTTTAATCTGCTCGGATGCCGAATTGTAATCTTCCTGAGCTTGCAGATAATCCTCACGTGAGGACAAATTCTTCTCGTAAAGATGTGAAAACTGTTCGAAGCGGCGTTTTTTTTGTATCAGGTCCTTGTTTAATCCGATACGCTCTTGCTTTAAGCGCAGGTGCTCCTGTTCCATATTCAGGCGGGTGTTGCGGAGTTCGTTTTCCTGATAGGTCAGGTTTGCCTCGCTTTGTAGAATCCCTATGTTCAAAAGAGGATTGCTCAGGCGGATAATCACATCTCCGGCTTTCACTTGTGTTCCTTCCTCAATGAGACGTTCCTCAACACGTCCGCCCTCTATGGCATCGAGATAAATGATGTGGTCGGGAATAACTTGCCCTGCCACCCGGATGTAATCGTTGAATTCCCCTTTCTCTACGGTGGCAATGGTGATACTGCCTTTGTTTACGTTCATAGAGGAGGAAGTGTCACGGAATATGAGCCACAACAAACCTGCAAAAATGATAATCGGACAAATGGCAATGAGGATAATCTTCTTCGGAAACCGGGATTTCTTCTCAATTTTGACGTCCATACCGTTATAATCAATCTGATTCGTCATTGTCTGAACTATTAGTGTTAAGTTATTACTGTAGAAACGCCCCCTCCCGGTAGAACTGCATTATCCTCTTTTTCAAACGATACTGCAACCTGGTGCGTACTGTCTCAGCTTTGGCACGTATATGGCGGTTGCGTTTTTCCAGCAATTCAAACACCGACACCATGCCTTCCTTCCATTTTTCTTCGCTTTCTTTCCATGTGGCGGAAGCCGCGCTAAGTTGTTCTTCTGCCAATCGGCATTCCTCAATGATGGCCTGAAAAGAAAGATATGTATCATGAATTTCTTTATAGAGCGATGAACGCTGCTGTTCGTTTTCATTCTGTACTTGTTGCAAACGAAGCCTTTCCTTCCTTACGGCTCCCAGGCGGGACAGCCCGGCAAACAGTGGCAAAGATACGGATACTCCAATGTACTTGTTCATATTATCGTTTAATTGTTTTCGAAATGGGACAATGCCTCCGAATTTGTTTTTCTCTGTGTCGTAATATCCTGTATTCATATTGAAATCCATGCGAATGGAAGGGTAAAAACTCCCGTTTGCCACAGACAACGACTTACGCGAAGCCTTTTCCCTCATTTTCATCACCTGAAATTCCGGAAGAGTGGATTCGGAGATGGAATAAATCTCATTCAAAGTCAGAGGATATGCCGTTGTATCTATCTTCTCCTCTGCCATGACAACGGATAGCGTGTCAAGATCCTTCATGTTCATGAGATTCTTCAGAGTCAATAGAGAAAGCCGGCAGTTGCTTGATTTCACTGTCTCCTGATAAATATCCGATTGTAACTGTGCTTTCACCTCCTGCAAATCAGCAGGGGAACGCATTCCTAAGTCAACGTACGCAATCATCCGCTCATAGTAGTGTTCACTAAGTTTCCGTTGTTCAATGGCAAGTTGGTGCATTTCTCTGTCGAAGCAATGGTGATAGAATGCTTCAAGAACTTCAAAAGCCAGGTTATTTTCCTCCATTTTACTGAAAAGTACGTTGATTCGTTTATTCAATTTATGAAACTGTAATTTATGAATACGTGAAAGCCCTTCGAATACCGGAAGGGAAATTCTCAGGTCAATTGTACTTGTCCAAAAAGATTCGGAAGTGTATTGGTTTGTTCGCGGATCTATGGAACGCCCAAACCGCACGCCTGATGCACTGGCGGCGTTGATTGAAGGCAGAAAGTTCCCATAAGCAGTGACTATATCCGTTTGAGTTATTTTTGTATCCAATTGTTTGTTCCGTATCCGAAGATTATGTCTGATGGCATACCTCATGCATTCATCTTCCGTCCATCCTGATTGAGCCTTGCTCATTTCAGGTGTGATTATGGAACAAAAGATTGATAAAAGAATCAATAGGGACTGTCCGGTCGGTATTTTGGCATTCATATCGGTTTTGTATGTTACAAATCGTGTGCCAATATTGTAAATGCTTAATAATAAAACAGCTACGAAAATTATACGGATTATAGTGTCTACTTTTTTGACACTGGAACGTCCATTTCTTTGACATTGTTTTCAAATGGGTCATGTATGTGCATTGCTGTGTTTCATGAAAGCCGGAAAGTTCCGCGGCAGCGGAATCCGTGATACTTATCCGCAAGAAGACATTCTGTTTTCAAGTCTTTTTTTATGAAAAACTTCTCAAAAAATTCCAACGCAATTCTTTTTAAACCATAATAAATTCCCAAATGTGTCAAATAATTAGACGCTTTTTTGCGGGGCATCCTTAAAACCGATACCTTTACTCCTCAAAAAAGGTATTATGCAACACGGTACTATCCTGATTGTCGATGACAATAAAAGTGTATTGACTTCTCTGGAACTGCTTTTGGAGAGGGAATTCGAAAAGATAAGAACAGTGTCCGAACCTGACAGGATATTGCCTGTTTTAGACAGGCACGCCATTGATTTGGTCATTTTGGATATGAATTTCTCTGTTGGCTTCAATACCGGTAATGAAGGCTTGTTCTGGCTTCAACGCATACATGAGGTCAAACCGGAACTGCCCGTTATCATGCTGACAGCCTATGGAGATGTCGACCTCGCCGTGAAATCATTAAAAAGCGGAGCGGCAGATTTTGTATTGAAGCCTTGGAATAATGAGAGCCTGATAAAGAAAATACGGACCACGCTACAGGAAACAAAGCACAAATCACCCGCCAGAACTGTCAAAGGTCCTGATGAACCGGCTATGATTATCGGCCGTTCTCCGGCTATGATGAAAATAATAAAGCTGGTGACCAAAGTGGCGAAAACAGATGCGAACATCTTGATATGTGGTGAAAACGGTACAGGTAAGGAAATGTTGGCCCGCGAAATTCATCGCCTGTCATTCCGCAGCCGGCATGAGATGTTTAATGTGGATATGGGAGCCGTCAGTGAGTCTTTATTCGAGAGCGAGCTGTTTGGTCATGAGAAGGGAGCATTTACCAATGCCTACGAGAGCAGAATGGGAAAATTTGAAGCGGCAAATGGAAGTACGCTTTTTCTGGATGAAATAGGAAATCTGTCGTTGGGATTGCAGGCGAAGTTATTGGTTGTTTTACAGAACAGGGAAATCACCCGCCTCGGGAGCAACAGAAGAATTCCGATTGACATACGGCTTATTGCCGCTACCAACCGTAATTTGCATGAAATGGTGAAGCAGTCGCATTTTCGCGAAGACCTGTTTTATCGCATTAACACCATACAGATAGAAATTCCTCCCTTACGGCATCGTAAGGAAGATATCGTTCTTTTTGCGGATTATTTCTTAAAAAAATATGCCGCTCTGTATGAACGGACAGGATTGACCTTACATCCCCAAACAATCAGAAAACTAGAAAGTCATCATTGGCCGGGAAATATCAGAGAATTGCAATATACCATTGAGAAAGCGGTCATCCTGGCAGAAAAGAATGTGATCAAACCGTCTGGATTATCCATGTATGCAGACAAGACATTCTCTTTTGAAAGAGTTCCTAATTTAAAAGAAGTGGAAAGAAAGGCTATATTGGCCGCTGTCTCTCAAAATGCAGAGAATCTGACAGCTGCGGCGGAACAATTAGGCATAAGCAGACAGACATTATATAACAAGTTGAAACAATTTGATTTTTGACGGCGTATGTTCAGCATCCGTTTATACATACACATTCTTTCATTTGTAGTGCTCATCGTCCTGATGTTCGGGATAGGACTTGCCGGTATCATTTCGAAACGAGCCGTCATACTGGGGGCAATTGCCGTTTTTATAGCTTTTTGGCTTATTGGCAGACTCGTTTGCTATCTGAATTCCTACAATCGAAAAATAAAGCTCTTTTTCGATTCTATAGAAGATAATGAGTCAATGCTCTATTTCCCGGAAAATACAGGTACTCGGGAACAACGCTATTTGCACGCCTCTTTCAACAGAATATACGCATTTATTACGGAATACAAGAAAAATGAGTTCGAACGTAAGCTGTACCAGAAAGAGTATGAGTCTTGGGAAAAGCTGATGCGGGTGTTGACACATGAAATAATGAATTCAATAACTCCTATCGTCTCACTCTCCGAGACGCTCCTTTCTTATTTTCCCGGTAAAGATGCTGCAAGGAACGGAAAAGATATTACAGACCTCACCATCAGGAAAACAATACGTGGCTTGGAAACAATCAAGAATCAGGGAGAACATCTGATGTATTTCACAGAATCTTACAGGAATTTCTCTTGCTTGAGACAACCTGAGTTTAAATGTTTTTCTCTGACGGATTTAGTGCAGGACATTCAAACATTATATCAGGAGGACTTATTGCGGGAGAACATAGATTTTTCTGTTAATTGTTTTCAATCGGAGATACAAATTTGTGCAGATGAGAAAATGTTGTCGCAGGTTTTTATCAATCTGGTGAAAAATGCGATACAGGCCTTGACTGAGCAGGCTGATAAGAAAATACATATGGAAGTGTACAATAAAGGAATGACACTGTTCATGAAGATAACAGATAATGGTTCCGGCGTTCCATCCGATTTAGTTGAAGATATTTTCATTCCTTTTTTTACAACTAAAACGAGTGGAACCGGTATTGGTCTTAGCTTGTCCCGGCAGATTATACGCATGCATGGCGGAGAATTATCTGTAATCTCTCAACCCTATCATGAAACCTCATTCATAATTTCCTTGCCATTGAACTCTCACCGCAGTTTTTCGGCTAGATAACGGGCGGTGTGTCCGATTTTGGCTGCTGCCACCTCTTCGGGGGTGCCGCAGGCCACAAGGTGTCCGCCCTCGCGTCCGCCTTCGGGGCCGAGGTCAATGACGTGGTCGGCACATTTCACTACGTCCATGTTGTGTTCGATGATCACCACCGTGTGGCCGCGTTCTATGAGAGCGTTGAAGCTCGTCAGGAGCGTGCGTATGTCGTGGATGTGCAGGCCAGTGGTGGGTTCGTCGAAGATGAAGAGCGTAGGCGAGGCTTTTTCCTGACTGAGGTAATAAGCCAGTTTGACGCGTTGGTTCTCACCGCCCGATAGGGTGGAGCTGGACTGTCCGAGTTTGATGTAGCCCAGTCCTACGGCCTGAAGCGGCCGCAGGCGGCGTATTATTTTCTTCTGATTGTGGAGGGTGAAGAACTCGATGGCCTGGTTGACGGTCATTTCGAGAATGTCGTGTATGTTCTTGCCTTCGAAGCGGACGTCGAGCACTTCCTGTTTGAAGCGGTGGCCGTGGCAGGCCTCACATTCCAGTACGAGGTCGGCCATGAACTGCATTTCCACTTTTACCGTGCCTTCCCCCTTGCATTCCTCGCAGCGTCCGCCATCGGCGTTGAAGCTGAAGGCTGCGGCCTTGAACTCCATCTGTACGGCCAGCGGCTGGTCGGCCATGAGTTTGCGTATTTCGTCATAGGCTTTTATGTAAGTCACAGGGTTGGAGCGTGAGGATCGGCCTATGGGGTTCTGGTCCACGAACTCTACGGCGCTGACGCGCTGGATGTCACCTTCGAGGGCTATATGCTCCCCTGGCCTGTCGGCCGGTTCGTCGAGCCGGCGCTTCATGGCCCGGAAGAAGATGTCGCGCACCAGGGTGCTTTTGCCCGATCCGCTCACGCCGGTCACCACCGTCATGACGTTGAGCGGAAAGCGCACGTCAATGCCCTTGAGGTTGTTGGCGCGTGCGCCGCGCACCTCTATGAAGTGGTTCCATGCCCTCCGTGTGGGCGGTACGTCTACGGTTTCTTCTCCTGAGAGGTAGGCCAGCGTGTGGCTGTGCCGGCCGGTGTCTTCGGACGGCTTGCAGGCGGCTTGCGCCTGGGCGGGTGTACCTGCCCATACCACGTGTCCGCCGTGTCGGCCGGCGTCCGGACCGATGTCTATGATGTAGTCGGCCGCCTGTATGATGTCCTCGTCATGTTCCACCACGATGACCGTGTTGCCCAGGTCGCGCAGCTGGTGGAGTACACGTATGAGGCGGTCGGTGTCGCGTGAGTGGAGGCCGATGCTGGGTTCGTCGAGGATGTAGAGCGACCCTACAAGGGCCGACCCGAGCGATGTGGCCAGATTGATGCGCTGGCTTTCTCCGCCCGATAGGGAGTTGGAAAGGCGGTCGAGGGTGAGGTAACCCAGTCCGACGTCGACGAGGAAGTTGAGGCGGCTGCGTATTTCGGTGAGCAGGCGGCTGGCCACGCGGGCGTCGTGTTCGTCGAGGCGGAGTTCATCGAAAAAACGGCGCAGTTCGGTGATGGGCATCTGCACGAGGCGGGTGATGCTCATGCCGCCTACCTTGACATATTCCGCTCCCGGTCGCAGCCGCGATCCGCCGCAGACGGGACAGGTGGTCTTGCCGCGGTAGCGCGCCAGCATGACGCGGTTCTGTATTTTGTACTGGTCGCGCTTGAGCATGTCGAAAAAGGCGTCTATACACACGGTGTCTTCCTTGCGGCCGCCTTTCTCTCCGCGCCAAAGCAGGCGTTTCTGTTCGGCGGTGAGCTTGTAGTAAGGCTCGAATATGGGAAATCCTGTGGCTTGTGCCTGCCGGCAGAACTCCGTGCGCCACTGGCCCATCTTTTCGCCGCGCCAGCATACCACACAGCCGTCGTAAAGGCTGAGACTGGTGTCGGGCACCACAAGATGCTCGTCAATGCCTATCACGCTGCCGAAGCCTTCACATTCGGGGCAGGCGCCCAGAGGGGAGTTGAAGGAGAACATGTTGTCATCGGGCTGTTCGAAGGTCATGCCGTCGGCTTCGAAGCGCGTGGAGAAGTCGTGGACGGTGCGTGAGGGATAGATACACACGCGGCATTCGCCGTCGCCTTCGAAGAAAGCCGTTTCCACCGAATCGGCCAGCCGTGCCAGTGTGTCTTTGTCGTCGGCTACGGAAAGGCGGTCGATGAGCAGGAAGAGCGACGGCACGCGGCGGCGTTCTTCTTCGCCGCGTCTTTCGGTCACGGCGAGTTGTTCGCCCTCTCCTTCGAGTTGCGCGAGATAGTCTTCTATGCGCATGATCTCTCCCTCCGTCTCAAGGCGCGAAAGCCCCTGTTGCAGATAGGCTTCAAGCTGGCGGCGCACCGTTCTTCCGCCGCGCAGCATGAGAGGGGCGCTCAGGGTGAAGCGCGTGCCGGCGGAGTAGCCCATGACGGTGGCTGTGACATCGGCCACGGTGTGGCGTTTCACCTCGCGGCCGCTGACGGGCGAGAAGGTGTGGCCGGCACGGGCGAAGAGCAGGCGCAGGTAGTCGTAAATCTCCGTGGAGGTGCCCACCGTGGAGCGCGGGTTGCGGCTGGTCACTTTCTGTTCTATGGCAATGGCGGGCGGCAGGCCTTTGATGTAGTCGCATTCGGGTTTGTTCATGCGTCCCAAAAACTGCCGGGCGTAAGCCGACAGGCTCTCGACGTAACGGCGCTGGCCTTCGGCGTAGAGCGTGTCGAAAGCCAGTGAGGATTTTCCCGAACCGGACAGGCCGGTCACAACGATGAATTTGTTTCGTGGAATGTCGAGGTCTATGTTCTTGAGGTTGTTGACGCGGGCGCCTTTCACCCTGATGTAGCCGTCGGTCATGGTGCTGGGGGGATAATAGGGGTTGCTTTTGAAAATGTTTCGTAACAGTCGGTCGCCGGCCAGCCTCGGGCCGCTTTTTTTCGCGGAGAAAAGGAGGATGCGCTTCGATGCGTTGCCGGCTGTGTGTCAGCTTTCGCTGCCTTTGAGTATCTTTTTGATGTCGTTGAGCTTGTTGAGGGCTTCCACCGGAGTGAGGTTGTTGACATCGAGATGAAGCAGTTCGTCGCGTATCTGTGTGAGGACAGGGTCGTCGAGCTGGAAGAAGTTGAGCTGTAGGTTGTCATCGACTGCGGGCGCTTCGGCCTGCGACATTTTCACGGCTCTTCCGCCGGCAGTGGTGCGCTCAAGTTGTTTGAGCACCTCTCCGGCGCGGCGTACGATGGCTCCCGGCATGCCGGCCAGCCGCGCCACGTGTATGCCGAAGGAATGCTCCGATCCGCCGCGCTGGAGCGTGCGCAGAAAAACCACCCGGCCGTCTTTTTCGACTACCGACACATTCCAGTTCTTGATGCGCGGAAAGAGCGTTTCCATTTCATTGAGCTCGTGGTAGTGGGTGGCGAAGAGCGTGCGGGCGTGGGCGGCGGCGTTTTCGTGTATGTGCTCCACGATGGCCCAGGCTATGGAGATGCCGTCGTAGGTCGATGTGCCGCGTCCCAGCTCGTCGAACAGCACGAGGCTGCGTGGCGTGAGGTTGTTCATGATGTTGGCGGCTTCGCTCATCTCTACCATGAAGGTGCTCTCGCCTACTGAAATGTTGTCGCTTGCGCCTACTCGGGTGAAAATCTTGTCGACCAGTCCTATGCGGGCGCTTTCGGCCGGCACGAACGAGCCTGTTTGGGCAAGTAGTGTGATGAGGGCCGTTTGGCGGAGCAGGGCGCTCTTACCGGCCATGTTGGGACCGGTGATGATGATGATCTGTTGCTTTTCCGTGTCGAGGTGTACGTCGTTGGGTACATACTCCTCGCCCGGCGGCATGAGGGTTTCGATGACGGGGTGGCGGCCCTGGCGGATGTCGAGCTGGAGACTTTCGTCCACTACGGGTCTTACGTAGCGGCGTTCTGCGGCGACGGTGGCCAGCGACAGGAGGCAGTCCAGCGAGGCCAGTGCGTTGGCATTGCGCTGAAGCAGGGCTATGAACTGTCCGGCGGCGGCTACGAGTTCGTTGTAGAGGCGGTTTTCAAGGACCAGGATGCGGTCTTCGGCACCGAGTATTTTTTCTTCGTATTCCTTGAGTTCCTGTGTGATGTAGCGTTCGGCCTGCGCGAGGGTTTGTTTGCGTATCCATTGTGCCGGCACGTTTTCCTTGTAGGCGTTGCGCACTTCTATGTAGTAGCCGAAAACGTTGTTGAAGCCTATCTTGAGGCTCGGTATGCCGGTGGCTTCGCTTTCGCGCTGTTGTATTTTCAGGAGATAGTCCTTGCCTGATGTGGAGATGGCGCGCAGTTCGTCCAGTTCCGTGTTGATGCCGTCGGCTATGACGCCCGGCCTTCCGCTCACAACAGGCGGGTCGGGCCGCAGCTCGCGCAGTATGCGGTCGTGCAGTTCGGCGCAGGCGTCAAGCTGTCCGCCTATGTTGCGGATGCTTGTCTGGTCGGCTTCGAGGCAGGCTTCGCGCAACACGGCCACGCTTTCGAGCGCGAGGCGGAGCTGTTGCATTTCGCGCGGGTTGACACGGGCCATCGCCACTTTCGAGACGATGCGTTCGAGGTCGCCTATTTTGGCCAGTTCCTCTTCGCCCGTTTCGCGGAAGGCGGGTTGGCGGAAGAAATATTCCACGCCGTCCTGCCGCGCGGTGATGTCCTTTACCTGTCTCAGGGGGAAGAGCAGCCAGCGGTGAATCATGCGCGCCCCCATCGGGGTGAGTGTGCGGTCGATGACGGAGAGCAACGGCCGTCCGCCTTCGTTCATGGCCGCAGTGAGTTCGAGGTTGCGGGTGGTGAAGCGGTCGAGGCGGACGTAGTGTTCCTCTTCTATGCGCCGCAGGGCGGTGATGTGGGCGGTGCGGGTGTGTTGGGTTATTTCGAGGTAGCACAACACGGCTCCGGCAGCGGCTACGGCATCGCCCAGGTGGTCGGTGCCGAATCCCTTGAGGTTTTTCACTCCGAAGTGCTTGCAGAGTTTTTCCCGTGCCGTACTTTCGTTGAAGGCCCAGTCGTCGAGTTCGAAGGAGAAGTATTTCGCTCCGAAAAGTCCCTCGAGGCGTCCTTTCAGTCCGCGCATGACGAGAATTTCCTTGGGTGCGAAGCCTGCCAGAAGCTTGTCGATGTGTTCCGGTGTGCCTTCCGCTACGAGAAACTCGCCTGTGGAGATGTCGAGCAGCGAGAGGCCGATGGCTTTTTTACCGAAATGAACGGCGGCGAGGAAGTTGTTTTCGCGTGCGGCCAGCACGTTGTCGGCCATGGCCACGCCCGGTGTCACAAGTTCGGTGATGCCGCGTTTGACGAGTTTCTTGGTGAGTTTCGGGTCTTCGAGCTGGTCGCAGATGGCTACGCGGTGTCCGGCGCGTATGAGCCGCGGCAGATAGGTTTCGAGGGCGTGATGGGGAAAGCCAGCCATTTCGGTAGTGGCGGCGCTCTTGCCGTTGTTGCGGCGGGTGAGCGTGATGCCCAGTACGCGGGAGGCGATGACAGCGTCGTTAAGGTAAGTTTCGTAGAAGTCACCGCAGCGGAACAGCAATACGGCATCAGGGTGTTGGGCCTTGAAGTCGTGAAACTGTCTCATCATCGGGGTGAGTTCTTCCTTTGCCATAGTGGAGTTGGGGTTAATGGGATCCGGCGGTTTGAGGGCGGAACGGGAAATGACGTTTTCATTTTCCGCATTGCCTGCCGGCCTGTATTTTTACTGTTGGTCTTTTTCTATCAGTGCCAGAAGTTTTTCCACGGCCTCTTCGGCCGGAATGTTTTTCTCAACGCACGTTTTTCCGCGGTAGAGACTTATTTTTCCGCGTGCGGCACCTACATATCCGTAGTCGGCGTCGGCCATTTCGCCCGGTCCGTTGACGATGCAGCCCATGATGCCTATTTTCAGTCCTGTCAGGTGGGCTGTTGCGGCTTTGATGCGGGCTATGGTGCCTTGCAGGTCATAGAGCGTGCGGCCGCATCCGGGACAGCTGATGTATTCTGTTTTGGTGGTGCGTGTCCGGGCTGCCTGCAGAATGCCGAAGGCTGTTTCGTCCGTCTCGGCGTGGCTGATACCTTTTTGGCCGGCCGGCGCCTGGTTCACCAGCAGGATGCCGTCGGTGAGGGCGTCGAAAAGCAGTCCGCCCATGTCGGCGGCGGCCCTCAGCTGGAAGTCTTCCTTTTCGTCGGAAGTGCAGGCATAATGCAGGCAGAATATGACCGGTGCGGGAATGTTGTCGTTCCAGAGTTCGTGTACCAGGGCGCGCAGCTCGCCGGTGCGGTTGGGGTGGTTTGTCTGTGCGATCACCACCATTTCGGGGTGGCGGCGCAGGCAGGCTTTCACTTCGTCGTTGAGGCTGAGATAATTGACAAACAGGAATTTCAGCGGTGCGGGGTTTGCCCCTACGGCAAAGAGCATGGCAGGAGTGTAGGCGGGCCATGTGCCGGTTTCGCCGGTCCAGGCGTCGGCATCGACGATGTAGCCGGCGCCGGCTATGCGCTCTTTGGGCAGGGGGAGCCTACGGCCGCAGTACACGTAGTCGGGTTTGAGCCCTTCGGTTCTCTGGTCGCCGTCGAGGCGGGCCGATACCACTACGGGCGGATGGTTGCCGCCGATGCCGTGTACGGGACAGGTGGTGCGCCGCTGGGGCCGCAGGTAGTCGAAGGCCGGGCAGGGTGTGGCTGGAATTTCGGGGTGTCCGCCCCGGGTGGAGGTGATGTAGGCTGCCAGTTTGTAGGCTACGGGTATTTCCTTTTCGGGCGCTTCGCTGAGCGACACGCGGAGGGTGTCGCCGATGCCGTCGGCCAGGAGCGCGCCGATGCCGACGGCACTTTTGATGCGTCCGTCCTCGCCTTCGCCGGCTTCGGTCACGCCCAGATGCAGGGGAAAGTCCATGCCTTCGTGCCGCATGGTGTGGCAGAGCAGGCGCACGGAGCGTACCATCACTGCCGTGTTGGAGGCTTTGATGGATACGACCACGTTGCTGAAGTTTTCCTTTACGCAGACGCGCAGAAACTCCATGCAGCTTTCCACGATGCCTTCGGGGGTGTTGCCGTAGCGGCACATGATGCGGTCGGAAAGCGAGCCGTGGTTCACGCCGATGCGCAGGGCCGTGCCGTGCTCGCGGCAGATGGCCAGCAGGCGTTTGAAGCGTTCCTCAAGGCGGCGCAGTTCTTCGGCATATTCTTCGTCGGTGTAGTCCACCTGTTTGAAAGTGCGTGCGGGGTCTACGTAGTTGCCCGGGTTGATGCGTACTTTTTCCACGATGGCGGCGGCTGTGTCGGCCACGTTGGGATTGAAGTGCACGTCGGCCACGAGCGGATGGTCGTAGCCGCGTCGGCGCAGTTCGTTGCGTATGTTGCGCAGGTTCTCGGCTTCTATGGTGCCTTGCGTGGTGAGGCGTATGTAGTCGCCTCCGGCGCGTATAATGGCTTCGGCTTGCGCCACACAGCCTTCGGTGTTGGTGGTGGCGCAGGTGGTCATGCTCTGCAGGCGCAGCGGACTGTCGCCGCCGAGGGGCTTGTCTCCCACGTTGACACGGTGGGAGGCGCGTGGATGATAATTGAAAATATTCATGGGAGATGGAGGGTGGGACGGAAGGTGAAAGGCCGCGCCGGCAAGTTGCCATGGGGGCCGGCCGGTCCGGTGGAGGACATTGCCGGAAAGGGTTCTTTCAGTGAAAAGGGTTACTTGGAATTTGAAATGCACTACTTGGAATTTAAATTCCGATACGGCCTTTCGTGGTGTTGGTCCTTCAGTTCGTCTTGTGGGTGTATTTCACTTCGGAGAGGTCGGCGTTGGCTTTTACTATTTTCTCTTTCAGTCCTTCCTTGTAGGCGGCGAGTTTGCCGGCCAGCGCCTCATCGGCCAGCGCCAGCATTTCCACTGCCAGTATGGCGGCGTTGAGGGCGCCGTTCACGCCGACCGTCGCCACGGGAATGCCCGGCGGCATCTGTATGATGGAAAGCATGGCATCGAGTCCGTCGAGCATGCCTTTAATGGGTACGCCGATGACGGGTACCGTGGTGCCGGCGGCTATTACGCCGGGGAGTGCGGCCGCCATGCCGGCGCCGGCTATGATGACCTTCAGGCCGCGTTCTTTGGCCTGGCGGGCAAAGTTGTCCACTTCGGCGGGTGTGCGGTGGGCCGATAGGGCGTTCATCTCGAAGGGTACGCCCATTTCGTCGAGAAACTTGGCGGCTTTTTCCATAACGGGCAGGTCGCTGGTGCTGCCCATGATAATGCTAACGATAGGAGTCATGTCGGTAAGTTTTATTGATAGTGCGGGCCGGCAGATGCTGTGCCGGCCGCGTGGTGTTGTCGTGATGCGTCAGGCCAGCAGTATGCCGGCCAGGGCGCAGATGATGCCGATGAGCGTGCCCGCTCCTACTTCGGCCGGTGTGTGCTGGCGCAGTATGAGGCGCGCCGTGCCCACCATGCCGGCCATGAGAATGGCGGCACACAGGGCGGATGTGGGGTTGAAGCCGAGAATGGCGCCGAAAGCCGCAATGGCTCCCACTACGCCACCTGAGGCTGCGGCGTGGGAGCTCACCTTCATGAGCGGATTGACCGCTGCGCAAGCTATCTGTATGGCCAGTGCCGCCACCAGTACACCGGTCATGAAGCGCGGCATGCGCAGATGGTCCATCAGGCATATCAGGGCGCCGTAGGAGATGATGGTCATGCCGTAGGGCACGTAGCGCCGCTCCCGACGGCTCAGCTGGTGGCGTGTCCAGCCGTTGAGGCGGCGGTAAAGGTAGATGCCCAGCCGTGGCAGCGCTATGGTGAAGAGAAACACCAGACCGATCACAAACAGGTTGTATATCACCGGTGTATAGCGCATGTAGCTGAATGACAGCAGTATGATAAACGCCGTCAGGGGCAGGAAGTGGGGTGAGAAGATGAGTGACACCACTTGTGCCGTCAGAATGATGTAGCGGTTGCTCACGTCGGGGCGGGTGTTTGATGATTTGAATAGGGGGAAACGTTCCGGGCCGGCTCCGTCAGTTTTTGCGCAACCGTGCCGCGAGTATGCCCATCTGTTCGCGGTATTTCGCCACCGTCCGGCGCGCCACGGGCAGTCCCTGCTCGCGCAGCCGTGCGGTGATGGCTTCGTCGGAGAGCGGCCGTTTTTTGTCTTCGGCCTCGATGATGTCGCGCAAGGCGGCGCGCACTTGGCGTGTCGACACTTCGTCGCCGCTTTCGGAGGTGAACTGTGAGGAGAAGAAGAACTTCAGCGGGTAGAGCCCGTAGTCCGTCTGTACGTATTTGCTGCCTGTCACGCGCGACACGGTGGAGATGTCCACTCCGGCCCGAGCGGCCACGTCTTTGAGTACGAGGGGGCGGAGAAGGGCCTCGTCGTCGTTTTCGGTGAAGAAGGGTTCCTGCAGATCCACTATGGCCTGCATGACGGCCATGAGTGTATGCTGCCGCCGCGCTATGAGTCCGATGAAGGCTTGCGCGGCTTCCACCTTCTGGCGGGCATAGACGTAGGCTTCGCGCTGGTGGCGTGTCAGGCTGCCGCGGCGTGCGGCATACTGGCTTATGGAGTCGCGGAAGGCGCGGCTTACGCGCAGTTCGGGCACGTCGCCCTGATTGAGTTCAACGAGGGGCAGTCCGTCTGTTCCCACTGTCACGAAAAAATCCGGCAGGGCGGTCGGCGCTTCGGCGGACTGCCCGCTGCCCAGGGCGCTGCCTGGCAGAGGATTGAGGTGGGTAAGTACGTGGCGCACGTGGCCCAGTGTTTCCTCGTCGATGTTGAGCGTGCGGCACACGGCGTCCCAGCGTTTGACGGTGAAGTCCTTGAAGCAGCGGTCCACCACCTTGATGGCCAAGGCTTTGTAAGGCGATTGCAGGTCGGGGTCGGAGAGTTGCAGCCGCAGGCATTCCTGTAGCGAGCGGGCGCCTATGCCGCGTGGCTCGAAAGTGTGGAGCACGTTCAGAAGGCGTTCCAGTTCCCCGACCGATGTCATGACGTTGTGGTAGATGGCCATTTCGTCGGCCATGGTCTCCAGGTCCTTGCGCAGGAAGCCGTCGTCGTCGAGCGACCCGATGAGATAGTCCATCACTTCACGCTCGTGTGCGTTGAGGTCGTGCTCCCCCATCTGCCGCACGAGGTCATCATAGGCCGATGTGCCGCCCGTAAGCGGCATTTCGTTGCGCCATCGCGCCTCGTCGGCCCGTTCCTGCAGATAGGCCGGCACATCGTCTTCGCTCATGTAGTCGCCCAGCGAGTCGCCTATTTCTCCCCCCTGCCCTTCCGTTTCGGTTTCGGTCCCGCTGTCATCGCCGTTTTCCTGTCGGCTTTCGTTTTCGTCGTCGCCGTCGCGTTCGGCGGCCGACTCCTCCAGCGCGGCGTTGTCCATCATTTCGTTCTGCACGCGTTCGGCCAGGTCAGCCAGCGGCAGTTCCACCAGGCCGGCCAATGCCACCTGTAGCGTGGAGAGCTGCTGCAGCTGTGCCTGTGTCTGCGTTTGTTCCAGTTTTTGGGCCATAGGCGTTTTTTTGATTCTTTATTTACGGAAGCAAACTTACGCAAAAATGACGGAATAGCGCGTAAAAAAATCCGAAGAATTGCTGTCTGTCTTGTTTTTCATTCTGTGGCATTTGTCTTTAACAACACTGCCTGCACGCCCGATTTCCGGCGTGCAGGCAGTGTTGTTTTGATGTGGGCGATGGCGTGTCCGTCTGTTTCCGGATTGTGTCCGTTGAGGTGGTACGGGCAGGTGTCCTCAATGCAGCGTTTCTTATTTGTTGTAGAAACGGAACCAGTTGAAATCTGCCACGCCGCCGGCCCCTTCTTCCGTTTCCGAAAAGTTGAACAGCGCGAAGCGGTTGGCCGTCCAGGGATATCCCAGTCCCATGCGGAGCACTTCTCCTGCCGGATGGAAGTCCGTTCCGTCAAGACTGTAGTACAGGCGGGCTGTGAAGTCCTTGTCGGTGACGCGGGCCCTGATCCACACTTTATCCTGATTAAGGCGGCCGATGACGGTTTCCGTCTTTCCGTTGTGGCATACAGCCAGTTGGCGGATGCCCTTTTCCTGGCGCACAGCCACATAGGCATAAGGGTTTTGGAACACTCCGAAGCCTGCCACGTTGCCGTCCTTGAGCCCTGTCACATCCATTTCCACCGTACCCGTTGACAGTGGTCCCTGTACTCTCTGTGTGAGGGTGTTGCGGGCGTTGGTCAGGTCCTTGGCAGGCAACGCCTTCAGGCGCATATATCCTTTCCGTTCCGAAAGCGACCATTGGGCGTTGTCCGGATTGTGGTTCCATTGCCACTGCAGTCCCAGCCGGGTTTTGCTGAACTCATCGGTGGTGGCGGGCGCCTTGGTTGGGTAAGTCCTGCCTACGTCCGGTTTCCGGTAGACAGTGGCATCCTTTCCGCCGACGCCCGGTATGGGCCATCCGCCGACCCATTTCACCGGTAGCAGATGGGGCACGCGGCCTATGGCTCCGCGGTCCTGCATGATGATGAACCACCATTCGCCGTTTCGGAGCTGCACCATGCCTCCCTGATGGAGGCCGTTTTCAGGGTAGGAGCTGTCGTCCTGCAACACCACTTTGTGCTCATACGGGCCGTAAATGTTTTTGGAACGCAGGCACACCTGCCAGCCCGCTGTTCCTCCGGCGGGACACAGAATGTAGTACATGCCGTCAATCTTATACATGTGGGCGCCTTCCATGGCGGCGCTCTTGCCCGAATGGAAGGCATCGTCCACTCCCTTGTTCCATATCTCCACATTCCCGCCTTTGACTGACCTGACGTCGGCGTTCAGTTCGGTGACGTACAGCCGGCCTTATCCGTGTACGACATACACCTTGCCGTCATCATCGAAAAACAGTCCCGGGTCGTAGAGATATTCCGGAAAGATGCTTCTCTTCCATGGTCCTTCGGGCTTTTCGGCCTCGTAAACGGAGAAATGGCCCTTTTCGGTGCCCCATCCGTAAGGCGTGCAGAAAGCCACATAAAACTTCCCGTTGTGATGGCGGATGGAGTTGGCCCACGCCCCGTTCAGGTAGAGCGTCCTGCCCTGCATGTCGTAGCCCGGATCCTCGTCATAGCGTTCCACGGCATAGCCTGCCATCTCTCAGTTGACAAGGTCTTTCGACCTGACCACCGGCGAGCCGGGCACGTAGTGCATGCTGGTGGAAACCATGTAGAACTCATCGCCCACGCGGATGATGTCGGGGTCGGGCCAGTCGCCCCACATGAGCGGATTGGTAAATGTGCCGTCGCCGTTGTCGGGCGACCATATCTGCTGTGCCGGCGCAGGGAGCGTGAGGCCGATCAGAAGCCATCCTGCCGCAAGGGATTTTATTTTCATCGTCATATGTTTTTTTGAATGGTCAGCAAATTCTTTTAAGGGGATGCCTCTCCCTTCTTGTGTGAAGGGGGCGGCGGGGAAACCGGAGGAAGACGGTAGAGCGGCCGGCTGAGGACAAACAAATTTACTGAAAAATGATGGAACATCGCTCAAAAGTAAGGGCGATTGATAAGTGTCTTGTTATCAAGGCTGCCTCTCAGGGGTTGAAAAGCATTACTTGGAATTTAAATTGTAAGTATTGCTTTTCAAATTCCAAGTATTGCTTTTCAGAGAATGAACTCTCAGGTGCGGAGGTCGGTTTTCATGCGTGGTGTGAGTGCCTACATAGCCTGCATGGGAAAAGACACCTTCGGGGATATGAACAATGCGGGAGAGGCGGCGCGGAGTTTATCTGACGAAGCCTGTCTTTGTGTGTTCCAGCTTTTCGCGCATGGCTTTCCGGGCTTCCATGGATATGTTTTCCGTGAGGGTGTAACCGTTTTCGAAAACGGGACTGGTTGCCATGAGCTGTTTGTTTCTGTCGATGAAATCCTCCAGCGAACAGATTACTTTTGCCGGAGATCCCGCCGCGACAGTGTTGGCGGGTATGTCTCTCGATACGGTGCTGTTGGCTCCTATGATGGCGTTGTCGCCAATTCTGACGTTGGGGAGGATGACGCTTTCAGCGCCCACGAAAACGTTGTCGCCAATGGTCACGTTGCCTATTTTCGTGTATCCCAGATGTTGATAGGTGCTGGTGTCGTGAGCCAGAATGTGCACTCTCGGGGCCAGTGTGACGTTGTTGCCTATGTGGATGTGCCACACGTGTGAGGGGTCGATGATGACTCCGTGCATGCACTTGAAGTTTTTTCCCACTACGAGGCCTCTCTCTATGAGCTCTTCGGTGGTGTAGCGGGCCAGAAGGCGGAGGATTTTCTTTCTGAAGTATTTTTTGAGAAACATGGATGGGACGTGCCTGAAAGATCAGTGGCGTTGCCGGCGTACGCTGTAGCTGCCGCGCGACGAGGAGGACGGAGAAGATTTAGGCTTGGGTGTTCTCTGGCGTTTTTGGGCCACGGCCGATGATTTGGCCGACGGTGATTTTCCGGTAGCGGTGCCTGCTGAGGTGCGTCGGCCGGTGGAGCGGGCTGTGCGTGCGGAGGGTTTCTTCTGAGTGGCGGCAATGCTGTCGGCCTGGGCTTTTTGGGCGGCGGCTTTGGCCATGGCTACGGAGTCGCGTCCCCACATGCGGTCCTGGAAGTCGGTCATTTCCTTTTCAATGCGGCGTTGCTCGCGGGTCACGGCCGAGTCTGTCTCACAGTACTGCGTCAGGAGGCGGTCCTGTAGGTTGGTTGTTTTATAGATGTCGCCTTTGTAGGCGCCTGTGGTGAAGAAATCGTCGGCCGATATGGTGGCGGCGTTGTTGAGGTTGCTGCCCATGAGCATGAGTTTGCCGAGCTGTGGCGCCGCATCGTCGTATTTTATCCAGAACATGGGATATTGTGATTCGCTGTCGCCGAAGTCGCCGCCGCGTTTGAGTACGGGACACAGGGCCGTTACCTTTGAGCGGAACGAAGCCGTGTGCTGGTCGTAGTAGTGGCTCACCTTGATGAAGTAGGCCTTTACCTCTTCGGAGGGGAGGTCGGCATCGTTGACGCGTATTTTGCTGCCGTTTGTTTCGTAGAAGATGTGGTAGCGGTCAAGGATGTCGCGGGCTTTCACTTTGTTTTTTTCCGAAAAGTCCTCGCTGCCGTCGAGTTTGTAGTCGTAGGCCTGCAGTTGTCCGCGCAGCATGAGCTTGAAGAGGCGTGTGAAAAGGTTTTCGCGTCCTCCGGCCGGTATGGTGGGATAGTAGAGCACGGCGTTGTCCTCTTTGGTAAGGTCGAGCGAAAGGTATATGTCGCGCCTCCAGGCGGCATCGTCGGGCATGGGTTGCGCCGTGGGGAAATCGCGGTAAGCCACTCCCTGCGGCGTGGTGCTCTGGTTTTTCTTTTCGTCCTCCTGGCGCAGCCTGGCCGGTGGTTGTGCTGCCGCCGCAAGGGCTGTGAGGCTGAGGATGATGGCTATGATATGTTTCATCGTTGTGAGAGTTTTCAGGGGTTGTTCGGTATGGTCGGCATGGTCAGTTCACGATGACCTCGACTGGCTGCGGGAGTGTGCGCTCTGTGCCGTCGGGGCCTGCTACGCGTACCCGGGATATGTAGAAGCGTCCCCCGCGGCGCAGTGAGCGTATGAGTTCGCGCTGTGCGCCGGTGATGCGGGAGCCGGCGGATGTTTCGGGTCTGAAGTTGCCCATGCGGTCGGCAAAGACGGCTTCGAATCCGAGCACGCGGAAAGGGATGTCGAGCAATCCGTCGTCGATGGCGGCGCCTATCTCCTGTGCACCCAGAATGCTGCCTTTGGCCAGTCGTCCGCCCTTGAAGCGGTCGGTGCCTACGGCTATGTAGGCTGTCGGGTCGGGCAGTTTACGCACTTTGAAGGCGAACGTTCCCATTGTTTGCCGCTTGCCGCCCACTTCGCCTGTTACGGTGAAGATGACGTCCTGTCCTACGGCGGAGGGGCGTGCGGTGTATTTTCCTTTGCCGTGTGGGGTGAGCTGGCCGCCGGTCATTGAAAGGCTGATTTTGTCGGCCGGAATGCCGGAGGCCGATACGCTTACTGGGTTTTCGAATCCGGCGTAGAGCACGTTCATGAGGTCGGCCGCTACGGTGGCGCCGCTGGGCGGGGCCAGCACGTTGTAGCGTTGCGTGAAGTTGCGGCGGATGGTTTCGCCGGTGTTGTTGCGCATGATGATGTGTCCCGAGAAACTGTATTCTCCTGGGCCGCCTGCGGTAAAGGAGTAGGTGCCGTTGTCGGCTATGCGGCGGCCGTTGACGTAGATTTCAGGGCGTTGTGTGGTGTCTACCGCAGCCATGAAGATGTTGGAGCGGAAAGTCTGGCCGGGGAAGAGCGTGGTGGCTTCGGGCAGTACGTAAGCGTTGAGCTCGTTTACGCGGATGTCCTTCATGTCAATGTTGGCTATGAGGCTGTGGAGCACTTCGCCTTCGGCCTGCCGAACGTCGCTTTGCAGTTTGGTGAGCATTGTTACGGCTGCGATGGATGGCATGGCCTCAAACATGTGCTCCTGCCAGTTCTTGCCGGCGTTTTCGGGGGTCTGGGGCACTTCTGTGGTGAGGTTGGAGGCTATGAGCGCGCGTTGGCGGCCGTCGGTTATGAGGGCAAGGATGCGCTGGCGGAAGTGGTCGATGCCGCGTTTGAGGGCTTCGCCTTTTCCCCTTACCGGGGCCAGCATGATGCGTCCGGCGGCGTCGAGGTCTTCTTTGTTTTCGAGCGCCGAGGGGTTGCCTTTCGGACCGTCCGCTTCGCGGGCTATGGCCCAGCGCAGCTGTTCGGCAAAGTTGTAGAGCGAGTCGGACATTTGTTTCACCGCTATGGCTTTGTCGTACCACGGGCGCACTTTCCCTGGATTGGCCTTGAGTTGTTCGGCAAGGTCTTTGTATACGGCTTCGTTTTCCTTCACAGCATTGCCGGTGGTGCGGTTGAGGCTTTCGCCTACGAGGTCGAAGCCCTTGAGCACTTCGTTCGAGACGTTGAGCGCCAACATGGCCAGCAGGACGATGTACATGAGATTGATCATCTTCTGGCGGGGTGAGACCGGTCTTTTCTTTACTGTCATTTCGGGTCGGGCGGTTTATTGGTCGGATGGTGCGGGAGCGTTGCCGCGCATGTTCACGGTGAGGGCTTCGATCATGCGGCCGTACACGTGGTTGAGTTCTTCAATCTGTCGGGCGAGTTTGTGGGTCTGGTCGTTGATTTGGTCGATGGTGCCTACTTGCAGGCTGATGCTTTTGAGATGTAGCTCGTAGACCTTGTTGATACCCGTGAGAGTGCGGTTGAGGTTGTCCATCTCTTCGCTGTCGCGTGTGAGGCGCGCGCTTTGTTCGTCCACTTTGGCAAATGTGTCGGCCAGCGTCCGGAGTTGTCCGATGTAAGTCTGCGTGGCCTCCTCCATTTCGGGCGAGAGGACGGCTTGTGCGCGGCGCAGCAGCTCGTCGTTGGCGGCACGTATGATGGCGGCCAGTCGGTGTGCCTCGTCGGCGAAGGGTTCTTCGCCTTGCGGTGTGGCGGCGGCGATGGCGGCCTGTGCGGCCTTGACGGGATCGGCCGTTGTGTTGCTGCCGTTGGCGGCAAGGATAACCGTTGCGCCTTGTGTGGCTTTTCCGGCCCCTTGCGGCGCGTCTTCGGTCTCTTCCTCTGTTTGGTCCTCCTCTTCTTCCTCGTCCTCCAGTCCGAGCCGCCGGGCTATTTCCTCGTCCGTCTCATAGTCGTTGGGCAGTTCCTTGCCTATTTCAGTCTTGTCGAAGGGCCGGTCGAAAGCCGAGAGGAAGAATACGATGACCTCCGTTCCCATGCCGATGAAGAGCATGAGGTTGCCACCCGGCAGGTGGGTCAGTTTGAAGAGGGCGCCTAGAATCACGATGGCGGCTCCCCAGCTGTAGGCGTAGTTGAGAAACGTCTGTCCGGGCACACTGTCCATCCAGTGTTGCAGGCGGACAACCAAATTTATCTTAATGGCCATGTTCGTCAGGAGTGTTTAGAGAGGTGAATGTTATTTCCGTTTCTTTTTTGAGGGGGCGTTGCTGCTGGTCGTTACGGCCTTTGAGCGCACGCAGCGGAAGCCTATGTAGGAGCGTGGCTGGTTTTGGTATTCCCATGTGCGCCATGCCGAGCGTATGTAGGAGAGGGGGTCTTTCCACGAGCCGCCGCGCACGCTCTTGCGTTTGAGCACATAGGGGTCTTCCTTGGCGGCATTGTAGCTCAGCTGGGGATTGAGGTCGGCCATGGCCTCCACGCCAGCTTCGGTGTAGACCGTGCTGGTCCACTCGGCCACGTTGCCTGCCATGTCGAAGAGTCCGTTGGAGTTGGCGCCGTAAATGCCCACGCGTGAGGTGATGAGGTTGCCGTCATCGGTATAGTTGCCTCGGTCGGGTTTGAAATTGGCAAAGAAACATCCCTCTTCGCTTTTCGACTCCATGCCCTGCCACGGGAAGGGGTTGCCCTCCTTGCCGCGTGCGGCATATTCCCACTCTATCTCCGTGGGCAGCCGGTAGCGCTGTATGTAGCGCGCCTGCGGCCCCATGCCGCGCATGAGGTAGTCGGTTCGCCAGGCACAGAAAGCCTCAGCCTGCTCCCACGTCACGCCCACGACGGGATAATCGTTGTAGGCGGCCGAGGAGAAGTAGAGCTTCATGTAGCTTTCGTTGTTGGCATTGGTAAAGTCGTTCACCCAGCACGTCGTGTCGGGATATACGTGCACGATGTACGTGTTGAGGAAGTCGTAGGGCGATGACAGCGGCCGTTCGATGGTTTGCCTGACTATTTCGCCGTTGTCGTCGATGTAGGCCGTGTCTTTCGAAATCATCACCACCTCGTCGGGGTCGGTCGCGCGGTCGGTGTTGAGGTTGCGCTCCCTCGGGTCGAGGCGGTATTTGCGCAAGGCGGCCTTTTCGTAGTCGTATATCTCGTAGCGGTAGGTGAGCTGCCGTGTGTCGAGCATGGTGGTGCCGTCGATGGGATGTGTCACGTAGACGCTCCTGATGGCCCGTTCCTGATCCTCGGTGGGCTTGCGCCAGGGAATGGGCTTGGACCAGTTGAGGTGGGGCGTCACCGGTTCGCCGTTGCGGTCGGTTTCTATCTTGTAGGTCTCGTCGCCGCCGTAGGAGGGGTCGGCCAGGCGTTCACGGATGATGCTGTCGCGCACCCATTCCACGAACTGACGGTACATGGAGTTGGTCACTTCCGTCTGGTCCATCCAGAAACCGTCCACCGAGATGTCCTTTACGGGTGTCAGTATGCCCCATAGCGAGTCGGCATCGGCCATGCCGGCCTTGAGGTAGCCGCGTTTCACCTCCACCATGCCGAAAGGCGTCGGTTCGTTGAAGGCGGCTCCGCGAGCACCCGTCACTTCGCCGCCGTTCATCATGGCGCGACCGCTGCCCATGCACGAGACAATGGCCAGCACTGAGAGAAAAACAACAATCATGCCCGAAAGCCGTTTGAGTCCGGTTCCGTGGCAGATGCCTTTGCTGTTAACGGAATGTATCATATATATAATATAGGTGTCTTTATGAGAAAATGTGATGGCACTCTTGGGTGCCGCTGCCCGTGTCAGAGAAATCTCACGCTCTTGTGCAGGTTTTTGCCGCGCTTGCCCAGGTTCAGGTCGAGGCGGTATCCCAGCGTCACTTCATGCTGTCCCGCGCCGATGCCCATACCGCCCGTGAAAGCCTCGTAAGAGTAGCTCAGGTCAATGCCGTGGAACGTTCCGCCGAAGAACATCGCCACCGAGTGCTGCGGACTGTAGTTGGCGCCGCCGTAGAGCCGTTTTTTTCCGCTGGCGTAGTTGATCCGTGCCGTGAGGTCGGCGCGCAGGTCCGTACCGTCGTAGCGCAACATGACGGAGGGAACTATAGTCAATAACGGTGTGCGGGTGCGGATATTGTAGCCGGCCGTGAAATTATATAGAGATTTAACTTTTATCTCGTTCGTTTCGCCCAGCATGACCGTCGGTGCCGTGAGATGCTGCACGGCCACGCCGGCATACCACGCCTTGCGGGTGTACCACAAGCCGGCGGAGGCGTCGAATTTCGAGCCGCTCAGCTTTGACGAGGGGAAGGCGGGGTCGTTCGCGTCGCCCAAATCGGCCTTCGAGCCGTCTACGCTCTCGTTGAGCATGTCGGCTTCGGCGCCGATGCCCAGCACGCCGCCGAAGAGTTTCAGATGGTAGGCATACTGCACGCTGAAGCGCTGGTGGGCAAAGAGTCCGAACTGGTCGTTTTGAAACACCACGCCCACGCCATGACGCGTCCGCCCCAGCTGCAGGGCCATGTCGGCGCCGGCAAACATCGTGCCTCCGGCGTCCTCAAAGCCTGCGGCGTGGCTCTGATAGCCCGCGTTGATGGAGAGTTGCGGCGATCGGCCTGCCGCCGCCGGGTTGAACTGCGTCTCCAGCTGCCAGTAGTGCAGAAAAGCCGGTTCCTGCTGCGCCACGGCCTGCGGGGCCGCTGTTGTGAGAACGATGCCTACGGCGGCCATCCATCGGCAAAAGGCTCCGCCCTTTAAGGGCAGAACCGCTGCTGCCGGCCGCCATGGCCGCCATGATGTAAGGGGTTCGCTGTTCACCTGGTGCGATTGCTTTGAAAGCCGGAGGGAAATGTCCCTTATGGCTGAGTAGCGGCAAAGTTAAGAAACAGTTTTGATTTTATTGGATTTTATGATGATTTATTTTCTATTGCGCCGTTAACATTTTTAACTTTCCGTTACATTCCGGCGTGTTAAAATATAGGTTGCCGGCGGGGGATTTTCAAAAGTCCGTACCGGAATTTCAAATCCAAGTATTTGTGTTGGATTTATAATATAGGCATTTGAGGGGAGAAAACGGTGTTTCTTTGCGGGAAAAAGGCGGGTAAATAAACAGGAAACGGGCTATTTTACTGTAATAGTCCGCTTCCTCCGGTGCAAAGATACGGCATTTTCCTCCGGAAAGCAAATAGTGTTAAAAAGTTCCGTCTGCTTCTGTCCGCCCTGTCCGTCGGTGTGTGCCGTCTGTCCGTTGCTTATGAGAAACTCATGTCGTAAAGGTAAATCTGTTATTGTCATTTCTGGTGAGCGCGTTGCCGGAGGCATCCTGAATGACAATATCGAACGACAGTTCGCCGTCAAATCCGTTGGGCATGTTGAGCGATGAATACGGCAGGAACAAGGTCATGTTGAAAGTGGTGTCCTCATAGGGTGCCGTGTCTGTTTTTGATGTGCGCACCTGTCCGTTGCCGTCGGCTCTTTTGAGTAAGGTCACATTGTCACTGTGGTAGAACCATGCGATGGCTTCGATACGGCGGTCTTTCATGCCGCTGACATCGAATTTCAGTTTTATTCTCATGCCTTTCCTTTCTCCCTGATAAACGTTGTGCTCCTGGTCGATGCTGGTTATCGAGGCCGTGGGGCCGGGGTTGGCTTCCTGTGAAATGTTTATGCGGAATCTTTTCGAGCCGGTCATCACTTCCATGTAGTCATTGCGCGGTGAACGGCTGTTGTTACGTTCGCATACCAGCGTGAAACCTGATGAGGTTTTGTTTTCGATGCGGCCCCATTGGGCTGGTTCTATGACGATTTCCCACGGGGTGTTTGAAGAGACGGTGAAGGCCTGGGAACCGCCTTCGTAACCGATATTGAAAGATTCGGGCGAAACTCTCAGAAAGTCCTCTGTGACGGGGCTTTCTTGGGAGGATTGGTTTTTTCCCTGTGAGACGAAATCGTTGCTCTGATCCGCTTTCTGATGTTCCTGTTCTTCCGCTTCTGAATGGATCTTGCTGTTTGACGGTGTTTTTTGCCATTCGGAAATTCCGGCTACTGCTGCCCATAGGCATAACATGCAGACGGCGCCGGTCAGCAGCCGTCTCTTTATTTTACTTTTCTTCGGGTTCCCTTTTATATCTTTTTTCAGGCGTTCTATCTCCAGGTTCTTGGCTTTTATGAGACTGATGAAAGCACTGACTTTTTCTATCTCGGCATCGGTCTTGGTGATGTAAAGGTTGGCGTATCTTTTGGTAGCCTCGGCAATCTGGCCGGCGGTCGAGGCCTCAAGGCTGATTTCCTTACAGTCGAATATTGAGATGGAGAAGTCTGCCGGGGGCAGTTCCTGCGTGCTTTCGGCCGAAATGTCGATGGCGTCGGTGATTTGACGGGTGTATTCGTTGATGGCGACGCTTTCAGCGGCATAGCTTTTGGCGGCCCACTTCACGCAGGCCTTCGAGTCAAGGCGGAGAATCTCCCCCCTTTCCAACATTTTGGCGTATATGTCGTCGAAAATTCGGAACAGATGGTCGATGTTGCTGTAAATGCGGTTGATGCAGACGCATGCTCCGAAGTAATGCCTGTCGTTGAGCTTACGGACGTAGCCGTAGTAAAGCAGATTGTCCTTGCGGTGAACGACAATCTGCACGGTGTTTTTGGACTTCTTGAGGAAATCCTTGAAGAAAGCGCTGGTGTGGTCCTGCGGATAGGAGGCGAACCCTTCTGGCAGGATTCCGAAAAAATAAACAATGGGCTTCATTACTGGAACCTGATGACTTTTTTCTCCAAATCTACGGTGTATGACTTCTTGGCCAGATTGTCGATGACGGACGAGCCGATGAGGATTTCCGCTCCCGGATTGTCCACCACCGTTGCCTTGATGTCCCTCAGCGTGTGGGACTGGCCGTTTTTGTCGGTTATGGTTATTTCTCTGATGTTGTATACATCGTTCTTGATTACTGTGCCGTCGGCAATGGAACTGACTGTCTCGCCAAGGTAATCGTCTTGGGTCAATGTTTTGGACTTCAGCAAATCTATCAGTTCCAATGAAGAAATCAACATGCCGGAGCATCCGGTGTCAAAGATGGCGTCGTAGCCGTTGGTTCCATTTAGCTTGATGTGCACGGTTTTGAGGTTGCCTTCCGTTTTCTTGAAACTGATTTCAAACGAACTTTTGGAGACTTTTGGCTTGGCCGGGGTGTTGGGAATGGCATAAGGGTCGTATTCGCTCTTCTTGGATTGGCAGGAGGAGAGCAACAGGAGGACTGATATTAAGGCGAGTATTTTATACTTTTTCATTGTTCTTTATTTTTTGTCGTTGGTTATGAGGTATTTCCGGCAGTGTTTCAGCTTCTTTTGGGGAGGGTATGACGGCCCCACCGCTGTTTACTTTATTTTCAGGTTTAGATGGCTGTTTGGGAGGTTGGGGTCTGGAAACAGGGGATTTGACCTCTTGTGACGCAGCTTCCAAGATGCCATCGCTAAAGCTGTTTTGGTTTATTGGATCATCTTTAGATTTGCCAGTCTCCTCAGGTTCTTCGATGCTTTGGTTTTCCTGTGTGGCTGGATTGGGAGTTGTTTCCACACCGGTGATTTCGGTGGTGTCTTGACTGCTGGTGTTTGGCTCGGCAATATTTTGCGGGTCTCCGCATCCTTTCATGCTAAGCACCATTATCAGTGCTATCGTCACCAGCAGGACGGTGTTGACGGCCGGTAGCAGGGCCAACCAGTTGGCTTCGGGTTTGACTGGTATAGGAATTGGGCCTTCTGTTTTTTGTTCCTTGACTTTGCCTATGACTGCGGCGATGCTTTCAAGCTTGGTATTCAAGGTCTTGTTGGCGGCTTGCAGGTCGCTTTTTTCCTTTGTGAGGACGTTGACCTGCTTTTTGAACTGGTCCAACTGGTGGCCGGCCGAGGTGCAGGAACTGGCTATCTCTTCGTTCAGCTTCTTGATTTGCTCCTGTAGGTCTCCAATCTGCCGTGTCTTCCCTTCAAGTTCGGCCTGTGCCTTTCGGCATTGCTGTATGTAGGCGTTGGTGTTGGACAGCAGGGCGTCTTTCGTCTCGGCGTTTTCGGTGACGATGATTCTGCCTGCGGTTCTCAGATGTTGTACGAAGGCTTTGGCGTCGCAGTCCTGCACGTTATAGTAAATGTCGTTCCTTAACTCTGTCTGTGGCTTGAAGGCGGCATCGAAGTCCTCTTCCAGATTGACATAACCGCTTTTGACGGCGGCCGCCACCTTGTTGAGCAATCCTGCATCGTTGAAGTCGTGAATGAGATACTTGCCGTTGCTGTCGATGCAGGAGCCGGCCACCGTCTCTTTTATCGCTCTCTTCAGGAGTGCGTGGACTTCGCTGACGAGGCAGCAGTACTTCTGGGGGATAACCAGTGAAAGGGCGAAGAAACTCGTGCGGTTGGCCATGTCTTTGATGTTGACTCCCAACTGATAGGTGTACACGCTGTACCAGACGTTTTTCCAGTACCGGACCTCCACAATCAGGGCTTGCGGGTCCTTGATGCGGTTCATTCCCTCGAAAAAGTCGTCGACGATTTTCTGAGAGAGGGAACCGTCGATGCCGGCAGTTGTCAAAGAACTGCCGGCGGTCGGTTTACCGTGAATGATGATGTCCATGTCAGAATTTTCTTGTGATTTCTTTCCATAATTCGCGGGGATATACGTCACTGGATACGTGATAGGGCTGATTTTTGTTGCCGAAGTCGTCAACATCTTCGGAATATTTTCCCGTGCAGAAGGTCTTAAAGGCGAAGTTGTCGTATGTAAGAAATCCTCCTAACCCCGTCACCTTCATCGACCCGAACAGTTGCGGGTAGTTAAGTTCAGCATCTTTTCTGGCTCCCTTCAGGTTGGTGCATCCGTGGATGTTGCCCAGCATTGTTTTGTCTATTTTGTTGTATAGCAGGATAATGCGGTCTCTTTTGATGTCGATGCAAGGATAGAAATGTTCCAGAAAACGTCGCGTATAGCCTTTCCTGTATTCTACGTTCTCCCTGAATGAAATAGGTGAGTCCAGGTCTGTCAGTGTGACATATATTTTGGGATTGGAGCTTGTCATGATGGCAGACAGATAGGGTTTTACACTATCATTTACTCCTTCCTTTATTTTTTGGGGATCTGTTGTGTAGAAGTCTTCACCAGGAGCTTCAAGCAGTTTGGCCACCTCTTCGCCGCTTTTATTATATATGGAAACCAAAAGATACTCTACGGTTCCGGATAAGGCTGTTGTCGTGTCTAATTTTTCTTTAAATTCCTTACAGTCATTGTGATATTTGTCTGTGTTCAGGAATGTCGGATCTGTTTTTATCGTATATCCCTGATCACGTAAGTATTTGGCCAGACGGACCAGAATCATGGATTTTCCGCTTGACGCCGGACCTATGAATATGACAATCGGTACGGTATGGTTGGTAATGCTCAGTGTGGCTATCGTCCTATGCGTCGGTGTGAATTTTTCTTCTACGCGGTTTTGAACGGTTTCGTCAGACTGTCCGGTTGCTGTTCCGAAAGTGTTTTCTTGTAGGTCTTTGGGCTGGGAGATGTCTTCTCCTGTAACAATTGTAGGCATAGCAGGTGTGTTTTTTATAAATCTTGTTTGCGGAATAAGGTAAAGAGAATGAACGATATGATGTCGAAAATCAAGGCGATGACAATCCATTGTAGCATGGTCATGCCGGCCAGGCGATGGGAGGTGATGTCGCTCCATACGGATATGGTGTCGAACATGCGCGAAGAGGGGTATACGTTGAAACCTGTGGTGTCGTTGCCTGATTTGACAACGCTTTGTCGGACATATCCGTCAGGCATTTTGGCTATTACCTTGGCATTCTGTTGGTCATTGTATTTGTAGAAAGCGTCTACGGAGCCGTCTTTCAACACGGCAGGCAGGTGTTTCTCTTCCAGTTCGCTGATGGGGTCGAACAGCTCGTTCAGTTCCGCGTTCTGATTTTTCTTTCTGTCGTAGAAGTCTTCGATGACGGCGAGCTTCTTGTTCAGTTGCTCTGCCATGCGTGCGGTATATTTCGTGTACAGTTCGGGAAACCGGTTGCGTTGAGTGACGCCGATGTCTCCCGAGTCGCGTTTTTTGTCAAAGATGGTGTAGTTATTTTTGTCGGCATAGATTTTTGAATCGCTGGAGAGGATATTTGACGTAGATGTGAGGATGCTTATGCAGGCTTCGCCAAATCCGGCGTGATGTTCCATGGTGTTGAGCAGTTCTCTGCCGAAGGATTCGATATTGGTTTGAACGGAGGCCTTCACCGCCATTTGTGCCGAGTGTTTTTGGTCTTCTATGTTCTTGTTGTTCTTTGTCGTGTTTTCCTCGATGTACTTTTTAGCGCTGGCCAGTTCCTTTGTGAGAATGGTGTAGCCGTGTTTTTCCACGAAGAAGTAGTGGACATTGGTCATAAAACTGAACGTCCAGAACAGGAGAAATCCGATTAAACTGAAAGCGAATGTGGCCCGTGAGGCGCCTATGCGCTTTTGCATTTCCCCTATCACGTTTGTCAGGCACCAACTGGCAATGATAGCTACTATTAACACCAAAACGAAAATAAGCCAGAGATTGGTGCCGTTCAGGAGGTTGAGCGACAGTGAAGACGCTGTAAAGTAAGCGCTGAAGCCTGTAAATAGCAGATAGCCTGCCAGGCAGGCCATTTTGAGAATAAGTTTACCTCTGTTCATGATTATTGATTTTTTGTAAGTGTTTATATGTTTTGTTGTTTTTGCCGCTGTTTGTCATTTAATATAACAGTTGTGGATTTTGATTTTTGTTTATCGTTGTAGAATAGTAAGACTAATTACGGCATATTATTGTATAATTCACGGTAATTGACATGCAAATGTATGTAATTTTATTAATATAATAAAAATATAGTGGAATATTTTTACAAGTGTGTATTTTATTATTTTAACTGTTTAAACAGTTTCTCTGATTATAATCTGCGGATGGATGACACGTAGTAAGGATATGATGGGTGTAGGGTGACAGGTTTTGAACAGTTGTTTCAAAACATTCGTGTGCTTTCGGAAAACAGCGGCAAGATGTGGTCTAAAAAAGTCCGTATTGCAATTTGAATTGCAATACGGACTTTTGAAATTCCAAGTAATGTTTTGGCGCCTTGAGGTAATGTTTGCCTGAGCGCCATTATGGGTGTGGCCCTTACTCGCGGCCGGCGCGTTTGCGGGCGGTGTGGTCGAGAATGGTTTTGCGCATGCGCACCGATTTGGGCGTTACTTCCAGATATTCGTCTTCCTTGATGTACTCCAGAGCCTCTTCAAGGGAGAAGATGATGGGCGGTACGATGCGTGCCTTGTCGTCGGCGCCCGATGCGCGCATGTTGGTGAGCTGCTTGGCCTTGGTCACGTTGATGACCAGGTCGTTGTCGTGGACGTGTTCGCCCACCACCTGTCCGGCATATACATCGTCCTGCGGGGAGATGAAGAATTTTCCGCGGTCCTGCAGGTGGTCGATGGCGTAGGCAAAGGCTGTTCCGCCTTCGAGGGCTATCATGGAGCCGTTGGTGCGGCGCTGTATTTCGCCTTTGAAGGGCTGGTATTCCTTGAAGCGGTGGGCCATGATGGCTTCTCCCTGGCTGGCTGTGAGCACGTTGGTGCGCAGGCCGATGATGCCTCGTGAGGGAATGTTGAATTCTATGTCCACGCGTTCGCCCATGTTTTGCATGGAGGTCATCTCGCCCTTGCGGCGTGTCACCATGTCTATCATTTTGGAGGCGAACTCCTCGGGTACGTTGATGGTGAGCTCTTCGATAGGCTCGCACTTCTGTCCGTCTATTTCCTTATAGATGACCTGTGGCTGGCCCACTTGCAGTTCGTAGCCTTCGCGGCGCATGGTTTCGATGAGTATGGAGAGATGGAGCACGCCCCGTCCCGACACTATCCAGCGGTCGGCTCCCTCGGTTTTCTCAACGCGCAGGGCGAGATCCTTCTCGAGTTCCTTCTCAAGGCGGTCGTTTATGTGGCGTGAGGTGCAGAACTTGCCTTCCTTGCCGAAGAAAGGTGAGTCGTTGATGGTGAAGAGCATCGACATGGTGGGTTCGTCAATGGCGATGGTGGGAAGCGGTTCGGGATTTTCGGAGTCGCAGATGGTGTCGCCGATCTCGAAGTTCTCCAGTCCCACCACGGCGCAGATGTCGCCGCTGCCGACGGAGTCGGTCTTGTGCCGCCCCATGCCTTCGAAGGTGTGCACTTCCTTGATTCTGGTTTTCTCCATGGTGCCGTCGCGGTGGGCTATGACGCAGTTCATGCCTTCGCTCACTGTGCCCCTGTGGACGCGTCCCACGGCTATGCGTCCGGTGTAGTTGGAGTAGTCGAGCGATGTGATGAGCATTTGCGGCGTGCCTTCGAGCTGTTGTGGCGCCGGTATGATTTCTATGATTTTGTCGAGCAGGTAGTCGATGTTTCCGGTGGGTGTGTTGTAGTCTTCGCCCATCCAGTTGTTTTTGGCCGATCCGTATACAACTGGAAAGTCGAGCTGATCTTCGGTGGCGTTGAGGTCGCACATGAGGTCGAATACCATTTCGTAGACTTCCTCCGGCCGGCAGTTGGGTTTGTCCACCTTGTTGACCACCACGATGGGCTTGAGCCCTATCTGGAGGGCCTTTTGCAGTACGAAGCGCGTTTGCGGCATGGGGCCTTCGAAAGCGTCTACGAGCAGGATGCAGCCGTCGGCCATGTTGAGCACGCGCTCCACCTCTCCGCCGAAGTCGGAGTGTCCCGGGGTGTCGATGATGTTGATCTTTACATCCTTATAGCGTATGGAGACGTTTTTTGAGAGGATGGTGATGCCGCGCTCGCGTTCGAGGTCGTTGTTGTCGAGCATGAGGTCGGCTGTCTGTTGGTTTTGGCGGAAGAGGTTTCCGGCCATGAGCATCTTGTCCACGAGGGTGGTTTTGCCGTGGTCCACGTGGGCAATGATGGCAATGTTACGAATGTCTTGCATATATGTTGATACCTAATACCTTTGAAAATCGGGTGCAAAGTTACTTCAAGCCGGGCTAAGGGCCAAGTTCCGGCGGTTGTTTTTATGGTTTGCGGTGTCGGCGGCCGGACTTTTCCGTCTGTCGGGTCACGTGTTCGAACACGGTTCGTGATATGTCGGCTATGATACGTGCGTTGGTCACTGGCGCTTCGGCCGAGTCCTTCACGAATACGGCTATCACGTAGCGTTGGCCTGAGGGCAGGCGCACGAATCCTATGTCATTGGTTCCCGTCCACCGTTGCCGGCTGTTAAGGTCGCTGGTTCCTGTTTTGTGGCCGATGACGGCTTTTGTTTCCATCAGCGGCAGGGGCAGACGGTCCATGCCGGTCTGGCAGGTTATCATCAGGCGGCGTATGAGGCTCTGCACGTCGTGGCTGAAGAGCATTCTCGTTTCGAAGCGTTCGAGCAGCCGGGCGGCGTCGAGCGGCGAGGTGCGGTTGGCGTAACAGGCTTTCTCGCTGGCGTGCATTTCGGCTTCGGTGGCTGTGATAACCGTTTGCCGGAGGCCCAGCGAGCGTATGTAGCGGTTCACGTAGCGTGGGCCGCCTATGAGGTTGAAAAGGATGTCGCAGGCGTTGTTGTCGCTTTGCTGCAGGGTGTACCGGAGCAGGTCGCCGATGCTCACTCTCACGCCGCCGCCGGGATATTGGTCGCGCAGAGGGCTCCAGGTGTCGGGCAGGAGCTGCTCGGGCGTGATGTATATCTTGTCGGTGATCTGACCGTCTTCGTGTTGCAGGAAATTGGCTACGGCCAGTGCCTGATGAAATTTCATGACACTCATGAGCGGATAATCCGCCGTGTTGTTTACAGTAGTGGTTTCCAGTCCGTTAACGATTACCGCCACACCTATCTTGGCATCATAGGGAGCGATGACTTCTTCTATCTTGGCTTGCAGCAGGGAGTCATCCTGTGCCTTGGCCGTGACTGCCGGCAGGAGCAGTAAGAGGAGGATGATTTTTTGTTTCATATTGCTGGTCGGGATGTTGATTTGCGGTGTTCTGCAATGTAGCTGTTCGGGTGATGTTTCGCTTGGGGGGCAAAGGTACGATTTTTTCGGGGATTTCTTTGTGTAAAAACATTACTTGGAATTTAAATTGTAAGTATTGCTTTTCAAATTCCAAGTAATGTTTTTTCCGGAGGCGTTCCGTGCCTGTTTTTTTGAGGGTCGCTTTAGGGAGGGATTGAGCAAGGAGGCGCGGTGTGTTACCGCTTTGCGCTTTCCCGGCGGCGGTATTTTCTACGGCTCTCTTTTCTTCGGCTGGTCTGCTGGTGTTGGCGACAGGTTACGGTCAGGTCCTGAATATTTTACCGCCATTCCTGTCGTTTTGCAAAAAATGATTTTATTTGGAAGTCTATTTGTTTTCCATCTAAAACTGTTTTCGGGCGTTGTGTGCATTGATTGAAGTGGCGGGCTGTCCCGCGTATGAACTACAAGCCCAGACTCGGATGCCCCCCTGAGCCAGGTCGGTTTGCCCCCTACGGCCAAAATTGAACTGCCCCTTTTGCCCAATATAAGAATGACCCCTGTTGACGGAATGTCAGCAGGGGATTTTATCTGTATCTTTGAATTCCGTTTTGACCGACGGGGATATAATTCAAAGAAACATGAACACAAAGTTAAAAAACATTCTCCTATGTTACGCATCGGGGATGGGCATCAAAAGTATCAGCTGTGCTTTTGACATCTCGCGAAACACAGTGCGCCGCTATGTGAGGATGTATCAGGACAGCGGTATACCCGCTGAGAAGCTGCCGTCTCTGAGCGATGCGCGGCTGCAGGAACTGTTCGCCATACCCGGGGGCGAGAGAACGCAGACCGTCAGAGCGGCAGATCAGGCTTGAAGCACTGTTGCCGGAATATGCAGCACGGCTTTCGCGCAGGGGCATGACTGTCAGGAAACTGTATGAGGAGTATCATGCCGGACATCCCGACGGATACCTCAGGGCATCTTTCGGGATGAAGCTCAGACAGTTCATGCTGCAGACCAATGCCATAGGCCATGTAGAGCATCGTGCCGGTGACCAGATGTATATCGATTTTGCCGGTGACCGTCTGGAGATAGTCGATGAGTCTACTGCCGAGGTACGAAAGGTCGAGGTGTTTGTGGCGATACTGCCATGCAGTCATTACACTTATTGTGAGGCCGTGTGGTCGCAGAAGAAGGAGGATCTTATAAAGGCGTGCGAGAATGCTTTCCACTTTTATTGAGGGGCGCCGTGTGCGATAGTACCGGACAACCTGAAATCCGCAGTCACTCGCAGCGACCGCAACGAACCGGTGATAAATGCCGACTTCGAGGCCTTTGCCGAGCATTACGGCTGCGCCGTGGTTCCGGCCCGTGTGCGGCATCCCAAGGACAAGGCTCTGGTGGAAAATGCGGTAAAACTGATGTATCGGTCCGTGTATGTAGATCTTGAAGGCCTGGTGTTCCATAATCTGGAATCGCTCAACGAGGCTATCTTAAAATCTCTTGAAACGTTCAACACCCGCAATCTGACCCGCCGCAGGGAATCACGCCGCCAACTCTTTGAGGCTGTCGAAAAGGACGCCTTGCGCCCATTGCCGGCAATCCGCTATCAGATGAAGCAGCGGGCTGTCGCAACGGTTCAGCGTAACAGCTACGTCACTCTGAACAAGCATCACTACAGCGTGCCTGTGCAATATGTGGGCAAACGTGTGGATCTGGTCTACGACACCGACACAATCGACATCTTTCATGGCGACACACCACCGCAACGACACACCGTACGAGTACACAACAAAACCGTCACACAATCTGCCGGGGCGCAAAGGCAGTTGCGAGAGCGACATTGAGGAACTGCTTTCGCGCGCGGCTCAGATCGACAATATCGTAGTATACTATCTGCGGGCGGTCATCGAAGACAGACGCTATCCGGAACTCGCCTTCAGGGTCTGCCGAGGCATCATGAAACTGGAGAAAAAGTACGGGCAGGAACGGCTTGTGTCAGGATGTGCCGCGGCCATGGATGCGCGACTATACAGTGTCAGCGACACGGTGGACATCCTTGAGTCCGGAGCCGACGCGGATTATCTGCCTGGGGCTGATACCGACGGCAACGAACGTCTGACACCGGACCACCGCAATATACGCGGTAAAGAATATTTTGCCGCCAGCATCAAACAATCAACCAATAACAACAACGAACAAAATGGAAACAAACGATAAGACAACACCCATAACTCCTGAAAAGGACCGAAACACCATCTCTATGAACCTCATGCACCGCCGTGCGCCTGCACGGCATGGCGGCTGCGTTCACAGAAAGCCTCCAATCCACTTTTGCAGAGACAATGACACCGGACAGCTTCCTGAGCTGGCTGCTCTCCAGGGAATGGGACTACCGGACCGCACGCAATATCGAGCGATTGGTGAAAAATGCAAACTTCCGATATGGCGACGCTTCAATGGCACAGATAGACTACACCCTGCCGCGTGGCCTCGACCGCAACCAGATGGAGCGTCTTGCCTCGCTGGATTTTGTCCGCAAGGGTGACAACCTGTTCATCACCGGATGTGCCGGCACAGGGAAAAGCTATCTGGCGACAGCGCTGGGCTACGAGGCTTGCAAAGCCGGCATGCGCGTTCTTTATGCAAACGCCTCCAAACTCATGGTCACCCTGAAAATCGCAAAAAACAAGGGAACAATCGAGGCTGAGTTGAAAAAACTCAACTCCTGATCCTCGATGACCTTTTCCCTGTTCCACTCGATGCCAAGGAACGCGCCCACCTGACGGAAATCATCGAAGACCGCCACGGACGCAAGTCAATCATCGTCACATCTCAGCTCCCCGAACTGGACTGGTACGATGCGATCGGTGACTCGACAGTGGCAGATGCCATACTCGACCGTATTGTCCACACCGCCCACCGCATCACTCTTACCAGTGAAAGCGTCCGTAAGCTAAAAGCTCTTAAAAGCAGATAAACCAAAATAAAACTGACCCCGTCGGCCAAACTCTTTAGGGGTCAAAAATAAAATATTTTCAGGGGTCAAACTGACCTTGGCTCAGGGGGGCATCCGAGTCTGGGTTTTCCAATGATTAAAAAGTCTTTTCAGATAATTATTTTTTCAGATATGTTTTCGTTATTTTGCCGGCTGGTGTTGCGGCTTCTGTCTTTTGGCGTAGAACTACAAGCTCCCGCAAGCAACGTATGCTTGCGGGAGCTTGTAGTTCGTACGTAAGGAAAAGGTCTTTGCCTTACTTGCGGAGGCCGAGGGCCTTGATGATGGCACGGTAACGCTCAATGTCGCGGTCCTTGAGGTAGTTGAGGAGGGCGCGGCGCTTACCTACCAGTTTAACGAGAGCGCGTTCGGTGGTATGATCTTTACGGTTGGCTCTCATGTGCTCCGTCAAGTGGGAAATACGGTATGAGAACAAGGCCACTTGGCTCTCGGCGGAGCCGGTATCCGTGTTAGACTTTCCGTACTGTCCAAAGATCTCTTGCTTCTTTGCAGAATCTAAATACATGATGTAGATAAATTAATTAATTGTACTAATGTGCTTTTTAGCGGGTGCAAAGTTAAGGACTTCTGCGCATACGGCCAAGCGTTTGAGGCATAAAGTTTTAGAAACTTTGTCTCTTTGTGGCTGGGCTGTTCCCTGTTTTCGGTTGCGCCGGCTCATCGCGCCAGCCATGGCAGGGGATTGATGTGTGTGGCGGTGTTGCCGTTTTTCTGCCGCAGCTGGAAGTGGAGGGTGCAGTTGCCAGCGGCGTCGCGCGCCACGTTGCCCAGTGTCTGCCGGGTGTTTACCTGCTGTCCGCGGCGCACTGACACGCCGGAGAGGTTGCTGTAGACGGAATAATAGCCGCCGTGGCGCACGATGACGATGTATGACCCGCCGATGTTGGCTACGGCCGACACTTCGCCCTCGTAGACGCAGCGTGCCTTGGCGCCCGGCTGTCCGGTGAGGTTGATGCCTTTGCTGTCGAGCGTCACGCCTTTGAGCCCGTCGACGTTGTATTGTCCGTAGCGGCTTGTTACGGCGTAGGAACCGGTGATGGGCACGGGCAGGCGTCCGCGGTTGGCCCTGAAGCCTGACGAGACAGTACGGTCGGTATTGTCTTCTTTCTCGTAACGCGGTTCGGGCTTGGCGGGCGTTTTCTTGCCTGTTTTGGCCGGTGTTTTCTTTGAGGCTGACGATTTTTCACGTGCCCGCCGGGCGGCTTCGGCCTTTTCGCGCGCTTCGCGTTCCTTGCGTCTGCGTTCTTCGGCGGCGCGCCGTTCGGCCTCAGCCTTTTTGCGCCGCGCTTCGGCGGCGGCTATTTCCTGCTGTATGAGGCGTTCTATGTTGGCGTTGAGGGTGGTGTATTTCTTGCGTTGTTGGGCTATGGAGCTGTTGAGCTGTTTTTGTCTCTTGTTGAGTTCGTCGATAACCGTTTGCCGCTGTTCCTTTTGTCCTTTGAGGGCGGTTTGCTGCTGGCGTGCGTCGGCCAGTGCCAGGTCTTTGTCGCGTTTGGTTGTGGCAAGCTGTTGCTGTTTTGCCCGCAGGGCTGTTTCTTTTTTCCTGATGGCTTCGCCCTGCACCTTGAGGTATTTCGAATAGTTGGCGGCGTAGCGCATGCGGCGGTACATCTGGCGGAAGTTTTCCGACATGAGGATAAAGCCCCATTTGTTTTGCATGAGGCGGTTGCGGTTCATGTAGAGCACGGCGCGGCGGTATTTGTGCTTGCAGGCGGCGAGTTCGGCCGTAAGGGTGGCTATCTGTTTTTCCAGCCCGTTGATGTCGCGTGCCAGTCCGGCGGCTTCTTCTTCGTAGCCGGTCACTATTTTTTGCTGTTCGTCAATCTGTCCGTTGAGTATAGCCAGATTGTTGAGCTGCGAGCTGACGTCTTTTTTTGTCGAGCGCAGGAGCTTTTCGGAGTCGGCTATCTGTTTCTTCAGCGTTGTGCTCTGCTTTTGCAGTTGCTTGATGCGGCTGTTGGTTTGCGCGCCGGCAGTGAGGCCGGCAGCGAGCAATATTATTGTCAGGAGTGTTTTCGACAGGATATGTATGGACATTGTGGGTTATGTGGGAGTGAGGTTATGTTTTGGGTGCTTTCCGGTGCCGGCGCGGCATTCCTTCCGGCGTTTCACAGGCTGAGGAGCCTGCCCAGAATGTCGTCGGCCTCGCGGCGGGTGTATTTGTCGGATAGGGCTGTGCGTGTCGTCCATCCGGAGTCGTTGTTGAGTCGTGAGAGGGTGAGACTGAAGCTCATGTCCTTGCCTATGCCGCTCACGTTGCAGGCCATCGTAGTGGGAAAGGGCTGTCCGCCCACGGTGGTGCGGTTGCCGTAGCGCCAGGTGAAGGTGCCTTTGTCGGCCGCGTTTTTGCCTTGTATGTTCACGCGATCCACTAGGGCCGTTTTGGTGGCAGCCAGAAAGGAATATTCCAGCCGCGGGGAATCGGTGAGCGAGAGGAGGGTGTGGTCGCCGGCTTCGGACAGGCGGAAGCGGCCGGGGGTGGTGAGCGGGTGCTGGCCGGGAATGAACAGCTCGCCCCAGAAGAGGGCCTGCAGGGTGTAGAAGTCGAGGTTGGCCTGATTGAGGAATCCCACTTGGTCGTAGCCGGTGCGCACGTACTGCTTGTTCACGCGGTCCACGATGAGTACGCTTGTGGGGGTGAACTCAAGGCGGCCTACTTCGAAGCCTAGGAAACTGAGCGACAGCTGTACGACGTCGTCTTTCTTCATTTTGAGCGAACCGCCCACACTGACGTTTTTGCCGAGTGCGTTGAGGTCCATGTTTATTTTGGCCGTGAGGGTGGAGGCCTTCTGGCTGGTGGCCGCGATGCGTCCGGCAAATTCGGTGGCGGCGGCGCTCATGGCCTCGCCTGCCGATGCGGATGTGTCGGACGTGGAAGGTGCGGGAGTTTTTGTCAGGTTCTTCGAGGAATGACAGGCCGTGAGAGTAAGGGCTGTGAGCAGGAGGGCGATGATGGGTTTCATGAGGCTTTCAAAAACGTTACTTGGAATTTAAAAAGCAATACTTGGAATTTAAATTGTAATACGGACTTTTCCTAAAAGGAATGCCTGTTTGTTCCGGACGGGCGGGTGGCGGGATGTATGGGAGTTATAGACGCCGGCGTTTCACTTTGTTGCGCACGGCGGCACGTTCTTTCGCCGTTTCGTAAAGGCTCAGGGCTTTCACCCAGAATCTGACAGCTTGAGTGCGTTCGCCGCAGCGGTAGTAGATGTCGCCGGCGTGGTCGAATATGCTGGCATTGCCTTTTTCTTCAGGTGTCTTTTCGAGTGCGCGGTCAATGTAGGTACGCGCCTCCCGGTAGTTGCGTTGTGCGTGGAGTATCCAGGCGTAGGTGTCGAGGTAGATGGCGTTGTCCGGTTCGGCCTCCACTGTTCGCCGGCTCATGGCTGCTGCGTCGTCGAGACGTTCGCCAGTGAGCGACAGGAAGTAGGCGTAGTTGTTGAGGCACATGATGTTGTCGCTCTTCATTCCGAGCGCTTTCTCATAGGCGGAAAAGGCTTGCCGGGTGTCTCCTGTGGCGTGGTAGAGGTCGCCGAGCATGGACTGGTAGTCGGACGCAAATTCGCGGTCGGTGTCCTCGCCGATGTATTCTTCGCCGCGCTGCAGGCGCTCCAGCGCTTCAGCGTTTTGTTCGTTCTGCATGAGCGCTGCCGCTTCATAGTAATAGAACACGGGCTCGGCCGGATTGTAGAGTGCCCCGTCGTGGCAGAGGCGCGCCACGGCTTTCATGTCGCCCTTCTTGAGCAGGATGTTGAGCAGCGACATGCGTGCCGGAGTGTAGTCGGGCTCTGTTTCGAGGAGCTTTTCAAGTACGGGTTTTATGTCCTTTTCAGGCATTCCGCGCATCATCATGTAGTAGACGCAGAGTTCGGCCAGCGAGCGGTTTTCCTGCGGCATGGCCAGTGCCCGGCTGAAAAGTCGCATCACGGCGGTGCTGTCGGCTCCTGCCTGCAGGTTGTCGGCCATGTAGCCGCGCAGGGCTTCGGTTTTGGCTTCGCCGGTGGCTGCGGGGTTGAGCACCACTTCCTCTACGAGGGCATGGTAGAGGGAATCCTGCCCTATTTTTTTATAGTAGGCCAGCAGCGATATCTGCCCGTATGCGTTGTCCGGCTCTACGGCCAGCACATCGCGGTAGATGGCCAGTGCCATTTCGTTGTAGCCGTTTTGCTGGTAAAGATCGCCCATGAGTACGCGGTAACGCAGGTCGCCGGGATATTCGGCGCAGAGGTCTTCTATGGCGGCGTAGGCGTGTTCGTTGTCGCCCAGTTGGGTGTAGAGGCGGAATTTCTCAAGGCTGTAGCGTTCGTTTTTTCCTTCTATCTCTTCAAGGCGGGTGATGCTTTCTATGGCTCCGGCAAAGTCGGCCGACTCCTCCTGTAGCGCTATCAGTGCGGTGATGTTGTCAGTTGTCGGGTGGTGTTGCACCATGGTCTTGTAGAGGTTGATGGCTCCTGCGTAGTTGCCTTCGCGCGCCATTTGGTTGGCCAGCGTTTCCTTGTAGGTCGGGTTGTCGGGAGCCAGTGCCACGGCCCGGTGGAGCATGGCTTCGCCCTCGGCCCGGTGGGTGGTGTCATCGAAACCGCCGAAAGAGAGTTTCAGCAGTGCGGCTTCATAAAGTGCTTCGGCAGCATCGGGATTGACGGCGAGGGCGCGCGTTAGCAGTTCGTACTGCGCGTCGTAATTGCCTTTTTCGCGTTGGCGCAGGCTCTCCAGAAAGTAGGCGTCGAAGCGGCGGCTGTCTTCGTAGGAAAGCGTCCGGCCCGGCATGATGGGGTCGGTGGTTCCGGCCGCACTCCGGCTGCCTTTACAGGCTGTCAGAAGGGGCAGCAGGGCGGCGAGTATGAGGTATGTGATGTGTCGTGGTTGCATTTTGATGACCGGCCTGTTTTTTCCGGCCGCCGGTTGGAGGCGGCGTTTGCCGGGGAATATTGGGAGTTCTTTGTCGGGCGTTGTCTTATTCTTTGCCTGTGTGGCCGAAACCGCCTTCGCCACGCTCTGTGCTGTCGAGGACCTCCGCGGGTTGCCACTCTACGGTTTCGTGGCGTGCCACCACCAGCTGGGCAATGCGGTCACCGTCGTTGATGATGAATTCTTCTGTCGAGAGGTTCACCATGATGACGCCAATCTCGCCGCGGTAGTCGGCATCGATGGTTCCGGGGCTGTTGAGCAGGCCGATGCCTTTTTTCAGAGCCAGTCCGGATCGTGGCCGCACCTGTGCCTCATAACCTGCCGGCAGGGCTATATGTAATCCTGTGGGTATGAGGCATCTGCCAAGAGGCGGTAGTGTGACGGGCGCCTCGAGGCTGGCGCGTAGGTCCATACCGGCGCTCAGCGGGGTGGCATAGGCGGGCAACGGGTGTCGGGAGCGGTTGACGATATTTATTTTCATGATGTTTTCGGCATACAGTTTTAGTGGGCAAAAGTACGCAATTTCAAGCATATAAAGTCAGAAAAAATCTGAAAAGAAATGACGGGCAACTTTTTTTGACGTAATTTTGTGGCGAAATGCGGCCGGTGAGTCGACAGGATGGCATGGTGGTTGCCGCAATGCGGAGGTGTCGGTTCTGCTTCGCGGCTTTCCCCTACCCTGTCCCGCCCGTTAGTTTTTCTTCTCTGTTTTACGAAAAATGTCAATGACCATGAATTGGAAACAACTCATATCCTCCAAGCGTCTGGGCAAAGAGGACACCCATCGTGCCGCTACCGAGCGGCGCACTGAGTTTCAGCGCGATTTTGACCGGCTCATATTTTCGGCTCCTTTTCGCCGCATGCAGAATAAAACGCAGGTATTTCCCCTTCCCGGCAGCGTGTTTGTTCACAACCGGCTCACCCACAGCCTGGAGGTGTCGAGCGTGGGGCGTTCTTTGGGAACGGACGTGAGCCGTGAGCTCCTTGCCCGCCATCCTGAACTCTCGGAGTCAGACGTTCAGCCGCTGGGAGCCATTGTTTCGGCGGCTTGTCTGGCCCATGACTTGGGCAACCCGCCTTTCGGCCACAGTGGCGAACGGGCCATACGTTCTTATTTTTCGGAAGGAGCCGGCGCCCGTCTGAAGGAGTACGTCTCGGCTGACGGCGAGCGCCTGAATGATGTGCAGTGGGCCGACATTACCCGCTTCGACGGTAACGCCAACACCTTCCGCCTGCTCACGCATCAGTTCGAAGGCCGGCGCCGCGGCGGTTACGTGATGACTTACAGTACCCTGGCTGCCATCGTGAAGTATCCCTTCTCCTCCACGGCCGCTCCGGCGGGCAAGTGCAAGTTCGGCTTTTTTGAGTCTGAAACCGGCATTTACATGCGCATTGCCGAGGAACTGGGCATGCCTTTGCGGCAGGAGGCCGACGGCAGTCTGCGTGGTGTGCGCCATCCGCTGGTTTTTCTTGTAGAGGCCGCCGATGACATTTGCTACGAGATAATGGATATAGAGGACGCCTATAAACTGCGTCTTCTGTCGGCCGATGAAACCATCGGGCTGTTGCTCGGCTTTTATAGCGAGGAGGCCCGCGGGCGACTGATGGAGGCTTATCCCGATGCAACGGACCCGGGCGATAAAATAGCTTACTACCGCTCTTGTGTGATTAATGCCTTGGAGCAGGCTTGTGTGGAGGTATTCATGACACATGAGGCCGAGATTCTGGCTGGGACGTTCGAGGGATCGCTCATCGACCGCCTTCCGCCTTTGCTCCTGACGGCTTACCGCCGCTGCGAGGCGGTGGCACGCCACCGCATTTATTCGTGTAAGGAAGTGACGGACATCGACCTGGCCGGTTATCGCATCATCTACACCCTTTTGGAACTGATGGTTGAGGCTGTGCTGGCGCCCGAAAAGGCTTACAGCCGCTTGCTTCTGGGGCAGGTGTCGGCGCAATACCAGCTCCGTTCGCCAAGGCTGGCAGACCGCCTCATGGCTGTTCTTGACTACGTTTCGGGCATGACCGATGTTTATGCTCTCGACCTTTACCGGAAGATCAACGGGCATTCTCTGCCCAGCGTTTGAGGACTTCTATTGTTTTTATTAACAGAGAACGGGCGCAACCTTAACAAGTTGCGCCCGTTCTCTGTTGGATATTTTCCGTTGTGTGCGGGGTTATTTCACGAGGATTTTCTTGCCGCCTTTGATGTAGATACCCTTTTGGAGCTTCGTCACGCGGCGGCCGCTGAGGTCGTAAACGGCCTCGTTGCTGTCGGTTTCGCCGGCAGTGGCGTTGCCGATGCCGGTAGGAATGGCTCCGGCGGGTTTGAGGCGCCAGATGTTGCCTACCACCTCAATGTTCTCGGTGTTGTAGGTCGTGATGGTGCCCTGTTCGGCTGTCGGGTCGGTGCAGCGGGGATTGCCGCCGTAGTTGGTGCTCAGTGTCACGATGTCGTTAGAGTATTTGTGAACGAGGCGGAAGGAGGCGGGGGCCACTTCGGACGCTATGATCTGGAAGGGGGCTTTTTCGCCTACGGCCACTTCGCCCTCAACGGGAACAATATTCTTGACTACGCCTTCGAGAACGGCGTTCTGTCCGAAGCGGAAGCTGACGATGCTCTTGGCGTTGGCGGCGTTGCTGATGGTGTAGGTCGTGTCGCTGGCGGCGGTGAACACCCACTTGTAATGAGCGTCATCGGCCGTGAGGTTGTTCCATATCAGAGAGTCGGTGGCGCTGGCCGCCATGGCCATGGTCTTTTCAGGCTGTGCCACGGTGAAGTCGCGGTAAGCGCTCAGAATGTAGTAGGCCTTGTCGGGGTCGAAGGCAATGGTCTCTTCGCCGGCAAGCAGTTCAACGGCTGCTGCGCAGGCCTCGAGGTCTTTCTTGGCCACGGCATCCTTGATGGCGGCCAGCTGGGTGGCGGTGTAGCCTCCTACGCAGTCCTCGGTGTAAGTGTATTGGGCGTAGCGCACCAGTGCAGCGCTGTCTTCCTGTGCCTGTATTTCCTCATCGGTGAGCACTCTTTCGAACACGAAGCGGCAGTTGGCATCGTTGAGCGAACCGGCGTTGTTCCAGAATTTCAGGTCGGTGTTTTGTCCGCCGCCGTGGCGTGAGATGCTGGCGTGAGGCGTACCCTGATAAACGAGGTTGAAGCCGTCGCCGTTGTCCTTAAACTCGAAATAGGCGTTGACCCCGTCGGTGATTTCGCTCATCAGAATAGGTGTGGCCTCGTTGCTGTTGGCGGCCGTCACGGCCACGCCGGCACCGCGTGCCTTGTTGTAGATGACAACACTGCCTTCCTCACCTCTTACGAAAGCCCACTGGAAGTTGTCGGCCATGTTCTGGTCAACGGACTGGGCCATTTTCACCTGAGCCTCAGCGGGCTGTGCATAGGCATACCAGCCGTTGGACTTCATGTTGTAGAAGGTGGTGCCTTCGGCAAACTGGCCGTCGGCAATCGTCGTTGTCTTTACCGGAAGGGGCACTTCCACTTTTTCGTAAACCAGTGTGATGACTTCGTCCTGTGTTACAGTATAGTCGTTGTAGTCGGTGGTGAGCAGTTTATAGCCGCGGCCGATTTCACTGGCGGTGGGCAGAGTCAGGATGCTGCCTTTTTCCAGACGGACGGTCTTGGTGAAGAACAGTTCCGCATCGGCTCCGTTGCCCGTGACGCAGTTGATGGTGACAGTGGGCCATGCCTCATAATAGAGGGTGAAGTCAACGCTTTCTTCGGTTGTCTCGTCGAGGACGAAAGGGGTGCCGGCGGCGTAAGTGTCGCCGTCGGGTGCGTCATATTCCGTGAGGGTGTAATATTGCAGCGAGGCGTGTGTGGGGAATGCCACCGTATCGCCGGGCACAACTAAAGCTGTGATGACGAGGTCAGTCTGGCTGGCAGTCTGGATGGGGCTTCCCGTGGCCTGGTCTACACAGTAGAACGTTACCGGAACAGTGAGTTTGTTTTCTATTTCGGGAAGGTAAATCTTATAATTGGAGTTGCCTCCTGTCGCTCCCCAGCCAACGAAGTTCTCACCGCCCTGCGCCACAGGGTTGCCGTTGAAATACTGGCCGTTGGCATCGGCAATGTTGAAAAGGCCGTTGGCCGCGTCGCTCACGGTGACGGTGAAAGTGCCTGCCTCGCTGCCGGCTGCAGTAGTGGCCTTGAGGGGGTTGCCGCTGAAGTTCGACATTTTGCCGCCGCTGGCGCCTGCCAGTTGAAACTGCACGCCGCCTGCCGTTTGCTGCAGGTTGGTCACGGTCCAGATGAATGCTCCTGAAGCCGGTGTGCCGGTTTCCAGCTGGCGCAGGCCGAGCGTGTTGTCGTTGCTCTCCATCAGATAGCCCTGTCGGCCGTTGTTGTAGAACACGACCTTGGAGCCTTCCTGTAACTGGCTCAGGTCTGCAACCGCCGTACCCAGATCAACGAGGATGTCGGCCGCTTTTGTTGTCGGCATTCCGGTTGCGAAGGCAAGGAGTACCAGCAGAAAAGAGTAGATTTTCTTCATACTTTTCAAATTAGAGTGAATAACGTAAAATAATAGGTGCTTTTTTATACTTTCGGTCGTAAAAATAAGCATTTGTAACGGATTGGACGAAAAGCGAAGCACTTTTCTCCTGTTTTTTAACATTCGTGTTTTTTCATGGTGTCGGTGGGGTATGACTGATGTGTCCGCGGGGGTGGGCCGGCAGATGGCCGGTGTGTTTTTCTTTCCGGCTGCGGGAAAGCCGGCGTGCCGTCTGCCACCGGTTTTCAGGCGCTGAAAAGCATGGCGCATGCACTGTTTTTTTCGTGGTGA